>Ga0209490_10000261_pt1 | contig 56626 bp, 43 predicted proteins | sample MAT06_FD_187209 | JGI IMG/M metagenome (GOLD analysis project Ga0209490, IMG submission 187209) | Freshwater microbial communities from Lake Fryxell liftoff mats and glacier meltwater in Antarctica - MAT-06 (SPAdes) (version 2) | ecosystem: Environmental > Aquatic > Freshwater > Ice > Liftoff...
TGCCGAGACGTTTTGAATTTAAGAGTCCAGACAAATTCAAAATTCAAGAACAGCTCGAGTGCTGAAGGAACCTAACGTCTTCGCGCGCTCTGCGTCCGAACTGAGCGGTCTCTGCGTGAAAAATCAGACATCACGAATTTTCACGCAAAGGTCGCAGAGGTAATGCACGCAAAGGGTGCCGAGACGTTTTGAATTTAAGAGTCTAGACAAATATAAAATTCAAGAACAGCGCGAGCGCTGAAGGAACCTGACGTCTTCGCGCGCTCTGCGTGGGATCTTAGCGGTCTTTGCCTCAAAATGAGATGGCTTATATTTAAGACACAAGTTGTTCAAGTTGAACTTTGTCTCGATATATTGCACATATGATTAAAGGAACCTCTAAAAATATATTTGCCATCTCGCTACTCTTTTTATTGGGCAGTGTATTGCAAGCGCAGGACTGCAATCTTATTGGTTCATGGAAACTCACAGGCTCAAAAGTCCTAGGGAAATACATGGGGCAGAATGAAAATGTGGAGTGGGTAAATTCATTTTACAATGATACTTTGGTGCAAACAACCATGATGCAATCACTTGATATAACTGATGAATCACAGTTTTATCAGAATGCGAAATGGCGACTAAATGGAGATCGATTAAAACTAAATTTCACTGAAAACAATCTTTCAGGCAAGGATGAAAACGAGGTAGATTACAAATTGATTTCCTGTACCGAAAGCAATTTGGTGCTTGAAAGTAAATCACTTGAACAGGGAATGGTTGTATACTATTTTGAAAAACTTGATCAAATGAGACCGCTTGTTGAGTTCCCTTTAAAGGAAGAAGAGGGGTCAGGGGTAGAAGAAGCGTCAAGTCGCATTTTTCTAATAAATAAACTGAATCCAAAGAAAAGAGTTGAATTGAAAGATAGCTATTATCTGGAACTTACTTTCCAACAAGAATCACAGAACTATCCCGGTCAATTCAAATCTGTTAGATGGAATGGTGATGTGGTGGATATCCATGGAGATTATATGAAATTCGATATTGCAACTGAAAGTTCGACTTTGTATGCCAAATACAATGATTTGACGGTCAACCTTAATGAGTACATTACAAGTACGGATGACATCTGTTTTACGAAAGACATTTTAATCTCAGATATACAATACATCGATCGTCAATCGAGAAGATCAGGCTCGTTTAGAGAGGTAGCGGGGTTTATGGCATTAATTGGCACAATGGGTATGTTAGTAGCAACACCGATTCTCAGTATAGATTCGAAAAATGGAACATTCGATCGCAATATGTTTTATGCAGTAGGAGGGGCAAGTCTAGGGATGGCATTGATCGCTATTCCGATCTCTATATTCTCAAGAACAAGACACTACCAAATAAAAGAGGATGAGTTTTGCGACGAGCAGGACTTATGGATTTTAGTAAAGTGAATGATTTAATTGATATGTCAACATAATTATACCAAATCCTTTGTATCTCGTTGCAATTACTCACAATCCAAGGGAAAATGTAAAAAGTTGGGTGGTGCTCCTGGATATAAATAACCGGGACGGATAATGTAATACACTATCGACAGAATTGTTTCGCCCTCAGGAACCGAGAAAAATTCGGATGGAATAATAGTAATGCGGAATCCGCCATCAATTCCGGGTAAAGGCTTCAATTGTAATTCGGGATGACTTGTTACTTCGGCTTGTGGTGCTATGGGATAGGACGTGAAAGGTCCTGTTTTAGCGGAGAGGTAGATATAACAATCATTAGGTCCCATGTTCTGCAGATCAACATTGGCTTCTTGGGTATTGTCATAAGTAATACTTAAGAAGTCATCAATTTTGGCAGCTTCAGGAAAAAAACAATAGACAGCCTCGCACAATGCAGGGACAATATCAATGATAAAATCTTCACTTTTCGATTCACCGATTCCTTCTGTCTCATATTCTTTGCCATCCTTCAGTTTCGCTAGACAAAAAATTCCATTTTGAAACAATTGCAAAGCAGATACACCATAAAAGTCTAGTGGCTTAATTTTAATGGAATACAACAACCCTTGAACCCTTGTCATAAGCATGCAATTGTTGCTGTTGTTCCATTCTCCATTGCCACAAGCAGGACCCGCGGGCATCCAAGTCCATAGGTACACCGAATCAGCGGCTTCCGGATGGCTTTGCAAATGGGCCTTCAATGCATTGTTGTTGGTTCCATTTACACTCTGATTCATATCAATGTACAGGGTCATTGAATCATTGGCATTTGTGGGCGAAGGCAATACAAAGGCAGCTTGTCCAAATGCATTGATCGATCCAGAGGCCAATAAAAAGGCAAATACTATCTTAATCATTTTCATTATTCAGCGCGTTTAAATTTGAACTTGTAGATGGCATGTTTGAAGCCATCGGAGCAGGCTCTATTGTATTCGAGTGACATGTTGGTACTATATGGAAAAATCATACTACTCAGATTGAGTGATAAGGTATCCGTGCCATAGAGCAATAGATGTGAGGGTGCATCTACATTATCCACTCCCCAAGTGCCTTCATTGCCAAAAAAGTTACGGCCCTGCGTGATGTCTACGGTATATGTGAAGTCGGTAGCATTCAAATTGAGCTTCATGGGCTCAATTCCATCCACAATGTAGAATTCACTTAAATCCCTTTCTTCCAAAATGGGGTTATTCGGATCTTGTTGTATGAACTGAGTAAGCTCCCATTCGCCTGCCATTCCACTAAACACATCCCTTGACGCTCCAATCTCTCCTTCGATATTCGGTTTACAAGAGTTAATCAAAACAACAGCAGAAATAAAGACTATTATTTTCGTGAAATATTTGTTGATCATTGATCTATAAATTTAATCATTCATATTTATTGACAACCACCTTCAGCATTGCCTACAAAGGTATTTCCTGTGAATTCGCTGTTCGGAAATTGTAATGCCATACCGGGGCAATCCCAAGGAGCATTGCGCACCATAATATTTTCGCCCTTGGCACCCATCCTCTTCAGTTGCAAAACCCATTTTCCTTCACAAACAGTTTCTTTTCGATACTCTTCGCGAGCCGCAGAGATCACTTGCGATGCACTTGAACCTTGGCTCAAGTCGTTCAATCCTTCACCAAAGGCGCGATCGCGAATATCGTTTATATCAGAAATTGCCGTAGAAAGATCGGTATTTAATTCTCCAAGGGCTTCCGCGCGTATCAGCTTGAGTTCTGTTAAATAAATGAGAGGCACGTTAAAAACAGTTTTGCCTTTGAACTTGTTCGAGAGATAGAGAGATCCATCTTGCTCTATCCAGGATTTTCGCTGATCCGCTGCATTTTGATTCATGAGCGAATTAAAGGTGCTGCTCAATGTCAATGCTGGAGGCAATGCGCCGGCACTGTTGTAGTTTCCTATAAATTCGTCTGTGCGAACATCATTTTGATAGCTCACAATACCAAAAACAGTCTCCGGATTGGGCAGAGCAATAAACAAACTGTCTATAGAAGGAAAGTGATCGATGGTGTCGTTCAATTGAAATAGACCTGAGTTGATCACTTCATTCGCGTAAGCTACTGTCGTGCTGTACTGATTCATCTGAAAGTGAACCATGCTGAGCAATCCGGCAGCAGAAAATTTGCTAGCATAAACTGAATTTACTTCAGGAAGATTATTATAAGCATATTCCAAATCGGCGAGAATGAATGCATATACTTCGGCTGCACTGCTTCTGGCCAATGGAAGATTGGTTGCTTCTTTTCGAATGACAATACAATTATGCGAATTATCTGTGGTGTAACCATATGGCTGAGCCCAAAGCATTGCAGTATAGTAATGACAAAAACCACGAATGAAACGCGCTTCAGCTTCCATTCTTGCTCTATCTGAAGTAGACAACCCCTCTATTAAATCGAAGTTTTCGAGCAAAGTATTACAACGAAAAATTGTGTAGTAAAAATCAGAGTAGACACCACCCGTATATGGAGTGAAAAAGTTTGTTTCGCGTTTATATATGGCTTGCAAATCTAGTCCATTGGGCAAAGCCATATTGTCGCTCATCAACTCTGCCATGTTCTGAAAACTGCCGTCGAATACATTCGCCAATACGTCATAACATGAGTTGAGCAAACGCTGCATATCGTCGGGAGTATTTAGTGCGTCCTCAGCTAAAATGGCTCCTTCAGGAGGATAGTCGAGAAATTTCTCACATCCGGTGGAGGCTGCAACTACAAAAAGGAAAAACATATATCTGAGATTTTTCATATTTATGATTATTAGAAGTTAGCAGATAGTCGGATGTTGTAACTGCGCTCTTGCATAGGTGTGAGGTAGGTCACATTAGGACTCAGGTTTCTATCCTGAGGATTCTCAAAATCACGGACTACTTCCGGATCCAAGCCAGGGAAGTTGGTAATGGTGAAAAGGTTGGTTACACTGACTCCAACAACAATATTGTCCATCTTCATTTTTTTGGAAGTTTCAACAGGCAACATGTAATCGATACTCAGATTGCGAAGTCTTAGGTAACTGGCATCATACATAAACAGAGATGTGTTCCACCAAGGGAATCCAGAGGGTAAACTATAAGTTGTTTCATCTAAAGTGAGTAAGGGGAATACACTGTTATCACCTGGCTGTCTCCAACGATCAAAAATTTCATCGCGCATATTCCATCCCGAAACCACACCCATCTGTCGTTTTCCTGACGAATCAAAAATCTTCGCACCCACGCTAAAAGTGAATAGAGAAGTAAGAGTAAAATTTTTGTAGGTCAATTGATTGGTTAATCCACCGACAAAATCGGGAAGTCCATCTCCAACATATTTTCTAATGCTATTGTCATAGTCAAAAGTTTCATTGCCATTGAGATCCAGATAAACAGGCAAACCTGTTTCACTATCTACATGCGAAAACTCCACGAGATAAAACGATCCAATTGGTTCGCCAACTATTACGCGCGAGTCGTTGGTACCACCAGAAACTGCATCGGGAGTATAAGCACCAATATCAACTAGTTCATTGTAGTTGTATGCGAGGTTGGTGATCATCTTCCATGTGAAATTTCTTTTGTTGATCCAGTACACTGTAGTTCCTAATTCGACCCCGCTGTTGAGCACTTCTGCTACGTTGTCGTAAAAATTGCTGAATCCAACAGATGCAGGCAGACTTACATTCATCAATACATCGGTACTGTACTTTCTGTACCATTCAAGAGTAAAAGTTAGTTTATCATTCCAGAAACCGGCTTCGGCGGCTACCGATATATTCGATGAAGTTTCCCATTTGAGATTTGGGTTTCCTGCTTGTGTGGGGAATAAAATTGGATTCTGATTGTAGTAAATCCCGTTATCTACTCTCGAGAAAGTAGAGTACTGACTCAAAGGAGGGATATTGGAGTTTCCGGTGAGTCCCCAACTTGCGCGAAGTTTTAAGTAGGTGAGTGTGCTTTTTCCTTTCAGGAATTTTTCTTCGCTCACAATCCAACCAGCACTAAGTGAGGGGAAGTCTCCAAATTTTTCATTTTTTCCAAATCGTGAGGATCCGTCGCGACGGAAAGCAGCTTCAAAATAATATTTACTCTTATAACTTAGGTTGGCCTTAGCAAAAAAGCCAAAAAACGCATATTGCTCCGGATTGCTTACCGAACGAATTTTCAAACTGTCAGCCGAACCAACATCACTAAGCTCCACTACATTGTCGAAAAGACCGTTCCATGATTCGCTTATGAATTCGGTTCTTGATTTTTGCAATTCATGACCTACAAGAACGGAGAGCACGAGTTCTTCTCGCAGCTTGAAAAGTTTTTCGGCTGTTACGTTGTAGCTGTAGTTTCTTACAAGACGTTGATCGCTGTATGCTGAGCCGAAACCATTGCTCAAGTCAAATGTGGCAGGAGTTAGTTTGTTTTCGCGTATCGACATCCAATCGAATCCACCAGTGGCGATAACGAAAAGATCTTTCATTGGCATGTATATGATTCGGCCGGTATTAATGGCACGGTCTTCAATTGTTTTCCAATCGATTTCATTTTGATAAGCCACCGGATTTTTGGTGAACCCAAATTCATCTCTCCAGAAGAAGTAATCTCCAGGCACATTCAGGACATCACCATTGTCGCCAAAAACAGTATCGGTGTGATAAACCGGATAATAGGGTAGGGCATTTGACATTGCATCCCCAAGACCACCGCTCCATGCGGCATCTACTCGATTGTTGATTCCTCGCGTGAGCGACAATGATAAATTGGCTTTTAGTTTATCTGTTACTTTGAATTCGGGATTCACTCTTGCCGATATTCTTTCATAACCATTACCTACGAGGAATGATTCATTATTGTCGTAACCAACTGAGAAGTAAACATTGCTTTTTGCAGCACCATATCGGGCTCCAAAGTTGACTCCATATTTAGATCCTGTGCCGAGAGTTTGATCAACCCAATCGGTATCTGTTTTTTGAGCTTTCAGATAAGCTGTTTCTCGTGTTGCAGCATCATCGTCAGCAGAAGTTAAATTTGGTAGCCACACAAATCCTGTTCCACCATCATTTTGCCAAGCCTCCTGTCGAAGTTGCAAATATTCTGCACTGTTCAACATGTTCGGAAGTGTTGCCGGTGTGCTTACCCCAAAGTTGGTAGAGAAATCAAATTTCCAACCTTTCTCCTTAGCTCGTTTTGTGGTAATAATAATTACACCATTTGCCGCTCTTGAACCGTATTCTCCTGCTGCAGCAGCGTCTTTGCGTATTTCTACATTCTCAATATCAGAAGGATTGATACTGGCCAAAGGATTATTGTTGAGTGCGCCACTATTCCCCCTCAAAAAATAATCTTGGGTAATGGGTATGCCATCTACTATATAAAGTGGGTCACCGCCAGCCGAAATGGAGGCAATACCTCTAATGCGAATTAATGATCCGGCTCCTGCTATACCCGAAGCCTGAGAAACCTGGAGGCCGGGAGCCTGACCTTGCAACGCTGCCTCAAAGCTGGGAGTGCGTATTGCTGCAATTTCCTTTCCTCCAATTCTAGAAACAGAACCCGTGTTAGGACGATTGCGTTGAACTCCATAACCGATGATTTCTACATTGTCCAAGGTAATGACATCGGACTTCATTTGAATATCCAATTTCAATTCGGCTCCTTCATTCAATTGAATTTCCTTGGTTTGCTTCACGTAACCCGTAAACCCGAATTCGACCAGGTGTTTTCCAGGCGTTAGAGGAATTGAATATTTACCATCAAAGTCAGTAGCAGTTCCTTTGTTCGAAGCCGTTACAGATACTACTACACCCGGAAAAGGATCCCCATTTTCATCAGTTACGACACCGTAAATGGTTTGACCGACCGTTGCTGTGGCGAAACACAGAAAAATGGACAGCGCAATCAGGTAGGATCTTAGCATGGATCAGATTTGGTTTTAAGGTCTTTTTTGCAGCACCAAACTTAGCAGAAAATCTGACATAAGTGTTAAGTGTACACTAACTAAGTAAATTTCTAAAAAAAAACTTCAACGTCCCGCAATCACCAGTGGCAAGCTGCGGTTCCTTTTCCCATCTTCTATGGATAATATATAAGATCCATTTGGAAGGTTGTCAATATCAATGGATATAAGGTTATTTCCCGTCACCAGCACTTCACGTTGGCTCTTCATCACATTTTTTCCGGTAATATCGTATATCGAAAAAATGACTGTTTCTTGATCAATGCTGTGGATACTCAAATGTACTCGATCAATTGCAGGATTTGGATACAGTTGCACATTACCTTTTGTAAATGCAATAATCTCATCTAGGCTCACATTCAAATCTGGCACTGGCAATTGGATGTCTGTATACACATGAAAATCGCCTATAGGAAAGAACCAACTTGCACCGAGATCAGATACCTCAACAGGACTTCCGTTTGCATAATCGTACCATGTACCGGTATGTTGAAATCCTGGAATCATGTTGATATCAGATACCTGAAAATTGCCGACTACTACTGCATTCATCTCATCGTTGTTCAAATGTATGCGCTTGCCATAGCCAGTTGCGTCATAGGTATAGCTATCTGTGGAGAAGGTGGCGTAGTCTGTTTTGAGATGGTTTAGCGCTGATATCCACTTGTACAAATGAAGTCGTTCTTCAACTTCTTGATAGTCCCATCGAATAGGTTTGGATGAAGTCCTGCAATCTTCATTAATGGTAACTCCATCACTGCACGTATTGATACTATAATCATATCCCAATTCACCAAATTGCCAGATCATTTTCGGTCCGGGTAGTGGTATTAATAATGTATGGATGAGCTCTTGTCTCTTCAGTGCTGTGTTCATTTCAGTGATGTCATACGAACCTGCACTATTTCCATAAAGTAGGTTTTTGTACATGAGTCTTTCTTCGTCATGTGACTCTGCGTATGTAATGAGTTTTGGAGAACCCCATCCTCTTTGCTGGTAGCTTCCCCAAGTGAGATTGCTCGTATAACCCATGCTCGCTTCGTTGAACTCATGGTTTAGATTTCCCCAAAGCATCATCCCTAAATTAGCCAATACGGTTTCTTCATCGTTGTTGGCGAAATGTTCAAGTATAAAATAGGATCCAGATTCTATAGTTTGACTGTGCTCGAAATAGTCCGTGAGAATGATAATGCGAGATTGATCGTATTCACCCCAAGCACCAATATCTCCGAGGGTATTATTTTGAGTATAGCCTTTCGATAGATCCAATCTGAATCCATCGATATGATATTCTTCGAGCCAATAACCAAAAACTCTTTTACAAAAATTTCTCGTTCTGGTACTTTCGTGATTGAAGTCATAACCGACATTAAAATCGTGCTTTGGTTGCTCATTGAACCAAGGATTGTCTGGGGTAGGTTCACCGTATTCTCCGACATCCGGATTAAAATACATGCGCACCATCGGATTTTGCCCGAAACTGTGATTTAAAGCAATGTCCATGATCACGGCAATACCCCTGTTGTGGCATTCATCTACGAACGCTTTCATAGATTCCTTTGAACCATAATATTTATCGGGAGCAAAGTAGAAGCTGGGATTATATCCCCACGATTCGTTGCCCTCGAATTCGTTTACTGGCATCAGTTGAATTGCGTTGATACCGAGATTTTCAAGGTAGTCCAGTGTATCTGTCAAGGTCTCATAATTACTTGCTTCTATAAAGTCTCGAAGTAGTAATTCATAGATGATAAGTTTTTCTGAAGCCGGACGATCGTAAGAGCCATCAGTCCAAGGAAAGGCAGATTGATTGGTCTGAAGAATGGATACAGATTCATTTGTAAGCCCAACAGGATAGTCGAGCAAATTGGGAAAGGATGCTTCAGGGATCCAAGGGTCATTCCAATAGTCTAGAATTTTATCTGCGTAAATTTCAGCTACACGCATTCCCTCATCGCCTAGATAATATTGAAAGCGATATTCTTGTCCTGGAACGAGATCCGTTATTTCGACCCACCAGGTATCGCCATCAGGAGTGCGATTCATCAAGTAGTCCAAGTCGAAGTTCCAATTGTTGAAATCGCCTATAACAAACAAATATTCTTTGCCAGGAGCAAAGAACTGCAGTCTCACTGAAGTTGAGTTAAGATAATTTATTCCATCAACCGTACCTATTGGGGAAGAGGCAATTGTTATGTCCGGGACAATTACTAAAGTCACGATTTTTTCAATGGATTCAAGACCATTGTCGGCTGTAAAAACGACAAGGTATTCACCCGGCGTAGATTCCGAAAAAGTATAATTTAAAGTTGTGACACCAGATTCGATTGCTACTTGAACTCCATTTACAGTAAGAGTTAGATCAGCCTCTTCAGATGCTACGCATACAAAATCTACGTCTTCATTTACATCTAATATTCCACTTGAATAATTGGGAGAAATAATGCTGGCGTTAAATCCGGCTTGATATATTGGCACGTAGATATCACTTCCATCTGCATTCCTTCCAACAAGTGATCCAGCCTGATTTCTGAAGACAAAGGCGAGATGCGTAATTTCTTCGTCACCATTAATCGCATAAAAAGTGCTGGGTTGAATTACAATCTCATGTCGATTATTTCCAAGGGGAGTCATTAAAACATCGGAGTCGGCAGTACCCCAATTCCCTACCACATGTTGCCAATCTGTCGCACCTGAACTGTAGTTAGAAATCACTCCGGTATGAGCATAAACAGGCGTTACACCCATCAACTCCTCATTGCCTTCTGTGGCATCATAAGTAATGGTTATTACATCGTCCTGGGTAGGAAAAGGAGGGTCGGTGACAATAATTTGAGCCTGTGTAGAAAAACTGGCTAGGACTAATAGCGACCAAAGGATTTTTTGCATTTCTCCGTCAATTGTTTTGTCAAATATAGGAAAGTGTCTTTTGTACACCAAGTAACTTTTGAACCATTGTGGATTAATTCATGCCCTTCACCGGTTGTCCCAAAATGGTAGGATACCAAGCCACTTTCATCACTAATATCAAATCTGCAAAACAAAGACATATGGATCTATCTATTTCTTTCATTTCGCCTGCTTACCTTCGGCCCCTATGTGGCTGCCTACCAAAAATACTCCGCGCTGGCTAATTTTCATCATTGACCTGCTCATTGTTGCATTTTCATTTCTGGTAGCTTACCTCGTTCGTTTCGAATTTGACATTCCAAGTATTGAGGTTGACCTTGCCATTCGGTTTTTGCCAATCCTCTTTTTCATTCGGGCAGTTTCTTTCGTTTTGGGCCGCACTTACGCTGGTATTATTAGGTATACAAGTTCACAAGACACGACCCGCATTTTTGTTGTTCTCACTGCGGGCTCATTGGTTTTTGCAGGCTTGAATCAAGCGAAATATCACTTTTTAGATCAACTTTACTTTATTCCGAATAGCATTATCATTCTCGAATATCTGGTTACACTTTTCGCTATGGTTGTAAGCAGAATCGCGATAAAAGTCTTGTATCTCGAACTGAAATCTCCAGACAAAGCTTTAAAACGAGCTGTGATTTTTGGAGCTGGGGAGGCGGGATTGATTACCAAAAGAACGCTTGACAGAGATAAGAGAAGTGGAGTAGATGTTTTTGCTTTTGTGGATGACGACAAAGGCAAAAGTGGAAAAAAAATGGAGGGTGCCGAAATTTTTCACAGCGCCAAACTAGCCGAACTTCTCTCCTCAGGTAAAGTGGATGAACTTATTTTAGCCATCAATCCTTTTCCGGCGGATAGAAAAGCGGAAGTCATAGCTGAGGCAATCAAGCACAATGTAAGAGTTCTGAATATCCCGCCTGTGCAGCAATGGATAGGAGGAGAGTTGAGTGCACGGCAAATTCGAGATGTGCGAATCGAAGATTTATTAGGACGAGATACTATACAACTCAATAGCGGTAGTGTGGTAGCTCAGGTAAAGGACAAAGTTGTACTTATAACAGGTGCTGCCGGTAGCATTGGCAGCGAACTGGTGCGTCAGTTGCTTCTAGCCAAACCCTCAAAGCTCATTATTCTAGATCAGGCAGAAACTCCATTATTTGAATTGGCGGGTGAATTGCGGTCTCATTCCGAATTTAATAGATGCGAATGGGTGATGGGAGATGTGCGACAATACGATCGCATGAAAAGGATGATTCAGCATTTCCATCCGCAAATTGTTTATCATGCCGCTGCGTATAAGCACGTTCCACTTATGGAGGACAACCCAAGTGAGGCTGTTCTGACCAATGTGCTAGGCACAAAAAACATGGTAGACCTCGCTGTAGATTTTGGAGTGGAAACATTTGTATTGATAAGTACCGACAAAGCAGTAAACCCAACGAGTGTTATGGGTGCTACAAAACGCGTTGCAGAAATATATGCTCAGTCAAAAAATAGCGAAGGAAAAACGCGATTTATTACCACGAGGTTCGGAAATGTATTAGGATCAAATGGATCTGTTATCCCGATTTTCAAAAGGCAGATAGAGGAGGGCGGACCCGTTACTGTTACACATCCTGATGTAACTAGGTTTTTCATGACCATACCAGAAGCAGTGCAGCTTGTATTGGAGGCTGGCTCGATGGGTGAGGGTGGCGAAATATTTGCATTTGATATGGGCAAAAGTGTGCGCATTATGGACTTAGCAGAAAACATGATAAAGCTATCAGGGCTTGAGTTAGGTCGCGATATCGAAATTCACGTATCAGGTTTGCGCCCCGGAGAAAAGCTCTTTGAGGAAGTTTTGGCAAATGAAGAAAATACCTTGCCAACTTATCATCCTAAAATTCTGCGTGCCCGTGTAAGAGAATACGACGTGAAATTCATCGCTCCTCAAATTGAGGAACTCATTTCACTCTTTGAATCGCAGAACAACAATGCAATCGTAGGCAAGATAAAACAATTAGTACCTGAGTATAAAAGCCAGAATTCAGTTTTTGAAGGATTGGATCACAACTAATCTTTTTTGTGAATAGGCAGCGAAAATTTGAAAATGGTTCCCTCGCTGGCTTTACTTTTTACAGTGTAACTCGCTTCGTGAAGTTCGAGAACACTTTTTACAATCGCCAAGCCAATTCCACTTCCTGAGCGCTCAGTTTTGCCCTTGTGAAAACGATCGAAAATATGAGGCAAATCATCTTCATGTATGCCAATGCCAGAATCTTTAATTTCAACCCAAACTTTCTCGTTTTCGGTTCCGGCTCTTACTAAAATTTGGTCGCCTGAATTGCAAAACTTGATGGCATTGCCAAGAATATTCTGTATTACACGATCAAGTAGTGCTACATCACCTTTTACGGGAGGAAGATCTTTCGGGATCTCAGATAAAAGCGAAACGTTTTTCTCTGCAGCATTCACCCTAAATTGATTTGTCACATCAGATAAAAGTTCACCTAAGGAGAGTTTTTCAAGATTCAGCTTTCTTTCCTTGGATTCAAGTTTAGAAAGATCAAACAGCTCATCTACCATCACCCGAAGCCTTTCTGTGCTCTGCAATGATGTGTTGAGGTATTTGCTTACTTCTTCTTTGGATAAGGTATCTTGTTTCATTAAAACAGTTTCAAGATAGCCGTGGATACTCGCTAAAGGAGTTCGCAAATCGTGAGATACATTTGAAACCAACTCACTTCGAAGCATTTCTACTTCCATTTTTTCAAGGGCAATTCTCTCTTGACGTTTTAAAAGATTACGCACAGAGAAGTACATCAGAATACCAATAACAGCAATAAAAGCTAGGGAGAGAAAAACGCTCATCATTATTTGTTCACGAGCTTTACCCATGAAAGAATCACGCGTTTCCTCAACTTGGAGAACACTCACTACGTTGTTGTTTGCATCTCGAATTGGCGAAAAAGCACTGAGTTTATCCCATCCTCCCACTTCATACGATCTTACCATTCCACCTTTTTCAAAATCATTCTTTAGTTCAGCAGGAAAAACATCCATTGTACTGAGCCATTCATTTCGCATGGTTCCAATTCCAAAGAATAGCTTTGCGTGATTGGGGTCATTCAGAACGGTATACATTTCAGAGGGCACTTTTGTCATCTGCTGAGCACCACTCATGAGCTCTTTTATTTTCATGTACACAGAATCAAGCTCGGCCTTACTTCGCATCGTGCTATCGGGATAAGTCGCAACAAGATAATCGTGTTCCTCACCTGAAATTTTGTACGCAACGGCATTTGCAATACAATCCAACTTAAACAGCTCTTTCTCCTCGCTAATCCGAACTTGACTTTTGTAACTCATCACTGTGCTGATAATGGCAATCAACAATATTGCGATAAAAGTCAGAATTAGAATTCTGTTGCTAAATCGCTGTGGAACTACTGATGGTTTATTCATGTGCTAAACGTAATTTAATTGTCTGCAAATCGATAGCCTACACCCCAAGTGGTTAAAACATATTCGGGGTTATTTGGATCCTTTTCTATTTTTCCTCGCAAACGGTTGATGTGCGAGTTCACCGTATGCTCGTATCCTTCAAAATCATAACCCCATACTTTGCTTAGCAGTTCTTTTCTCTCAAAAGTGACTCCGGGATTGGTGGCAAGCGTATAAAGCAAATCAAATTCTTTTGGGGTGAGTTCAATGCGCCCGCCTCGCAATTCTACTTTCCTTTTTTTTCTGTCAATGGAAAGTCCTTTGAATTCTATCAACTTGATCGATTCAAACTGTTCCACTCGATCAATTTCAACTCTTCTAAAAATAGCTTTTACCCGAGCCAAAAACTCGCGTATTCCAAATGGCTTGGTTATATAGTCATCAGCGCCCGTTTCTAGTCCCAAAACCTTATCGATCTCCTCAGTACGAGCGGTTAGCATCAATATTGGACTCGTAATTTTATTGGCTCGAAGCTCTCTGCAAATGTCCAGACCATTCATCCCAGGTAGATTTATATCCAAGATGAGCAGATCAAAAGGATTTTTCAATGCAAACTGGTACCCATCTTTGCCGTTCACAAAGCAGTGCACCTCACAATCAATGTCTTGTAAGTGCAATTTGATCAAGTCGGCAATACTGGATTCGTCTTCTATGATGATTACTTCTTTCACTTTTGCAGGTTCAAAAATAGATTATTGATACTCTCGTGATAAATTCGTTATAACTCATTTTAAAATTTGCGGAATCAGAGTATTACTCTGATCCTGCATTCTACAAATGAAGAGCTGTAGAAGTTAGGTAAAGTTTAGTTGTTAGTTAAACGGGCCTCCGACTAGTCGGGGGCCTTTTTTTACGGTATCATCTTTGTTCATTCATCTAGGAAATGCACTTTTTGTTACTAATTATGCAATATTCCACAAAAAACGTCTTTTTTCGCATTAAAATCTATAAAATGAAATTATCAGTTTTTTTCTTGATGTTTTGTTCAGTACTTACTTTTTCCGCCCAGGAAGATGATAAAATACAAGCCGAGCGCACTTTACTATGGCACTTGCAATCTCCAACGGATGAACTAAGTGGTATTCAAGCCAAATCGGCCTATGATTTTCTTCAATCCAAAAAATCTGTTCCCATCATTGTTGCGGTAATTGATAGTGGCACAGAGACAGCCCATCCTGAATTGAGTTCTATGATATGGGTGAATGCAGATGAAATAGCAGGAAATGGCATCGACGACGATAAAAATGGATACATAGACGACGTGAATGGTTGGAGTTTCATCGGTGGAGCCCAAGGTGATGTGGAACACGATAATCTCGAGTTCACCAGAGTTTTCAAAGATTTAAAGTCACGTTTCGAGGGCAAAAGCAAAGTCCAAATCAATAAATCTGAAATGGCAGACTTTGAAAAATATGAGCGTTTCGTTAAGGAATACGATCAACGTCTTTCGAAAGCCAAAGAAGAACAAATGGGTTTTGATCAGTTTATGGCTGTCTACAAGATGGCCGACATGACAGCAAAAAAGACCTTGAACAAAGAAACCTACACGATCGACGATGTGTATGGTATGAGTGCGGATGATGAATATTCGGCGGCTATTCGCGAAATTTTAATCTATGCACTTGAAGAGGATCTGCCTTCTCAAATCGATGAAATTCGTTCACACTTTACAGATCAATTTGAATATAGCTACAATCTGAATTTTGATCCTCGCTATCTAGTAGGGGATAATTATTTGGATCCGAACGAAAAGTTCTATGGCAACAACCACAACGATGGTCCGAAGGCTGAACACGGCACCCACGTGGCCGGAATTATCGGTGCTTTGAACAATGGAATAGAAGCCGAAGGTGTTGCGCATAATGTAAAAATCATGCCTATAAGATGTGTTCCAAATGGAGATGAGCGTGACAAAGACGTTGCTAATTCCATTCGATATGCAGTGGACAATGGCGCCAAAATCATCAATATGAGTTTTGGTAAAAGTTATTCTCCTTTCAAAGGAGTTGTAGACGAGGCAATCCAATATGCTGAATTGAAAAATGTACTATTGATCCATGCCTCTGGAAATGATTCCAAAAACAATGATGTAAGTAAAAATTTCCCAACAGCTTTTTACGACAATGGAAAAAAGTGCAGCACTTGGATAGAAGTGGGAGCTAGCGACTACCTGATTTTCGATCTATCTGCAGATTTTTCAAATTACGGAAAAAAGAAGGTCGACTTATTTGCTCCGGGAGTTGATATTTATAGCACTTATACCAATCAATCTTATAAAAAAGAAAGCGGAACAAGTATGGCAGCACCTGTCGTTTCAGGCGTTGCAGCCGAGTTGTGGTCGTACTATCCTGAACTCACGGCAAAAGAGGTAAAAGCAATTTTAGAGAAGAGTTCTGTGAAATACAAGAACACCAAAGTTGGAGCTCCAGGCAATCCGGAAAAGAAAGTGACATTTGGTAGTTTATCTAAAACTGGAGGTGTTGTAAATCTTTACAATGCAGTTCTGCTCGCCGAAAAGATGAAGTAGCTTTTAAGGAACTTTGCTCTTAAAAGGTCTGATGATTAGTCGCAGATCCCTGCTATGGCGTAAATAGTTTTGTGCCCAATGCAAGAGCACCACGAGTTTATTTCGAAAACCAATGAGCTGGTAAATATGCACAAACAACCAAGAAATCCAGGCAAACCATCCGGTAAGTTTCAAGTGAGGCAGTTCCGTTACAGCTTGTGCCCGACCGATAGTAGCCATAGCACCCAGGTTTTTGTATTCATAGGGTTTATAGGCTTTGCCTCCATTTTTGCGAAGTAGATTTTCAGCAAGTTGTTTGCCCTGTTGTATGGCTGCTTGGGCCATCATGGGATGACCATCGGGGAAATCGCTGGTACTCATTCTAGCCACATCACCTATCGCAAAAACATGAGTATGTCCGGCAACCTGATTAAATTCGTTGACAGCGATTCTGCCTTTTACGATGGCTTCTGTGCCAAGTCCATTGGGTATAATTGCCTTTACTCCCGCAGCCCAAATTAGAGTAGAACCCCACAATTCGCGGCCATCGGCAGTTAATGCCTTCTGTCCATCAAATTCAGTAACACGGGTATTTAAGTGAATTTCAACTCCCATTTTTTTCAAAATCTTTAGTGCATGGGCCGAAGAACTTTCAGTCATTTCTTTCAAAACCCTGCTGTTGGCGTCGACCAAATGAATATCCATCTCATTCATATTCATGTCTGGATAATCCTTGGGAAGGATATCCTTCTTTAATTCCGCAATGGCACCTGCAAGCTCAACTCCTGTTGGACCCCCACCTACAATGATGATGCTCATCAATGATTCCTTTTCTTGAAGATCATTTCGCAGCAAGGCCTTTTCCAGATTTTGAAGCATAAGACTTCGAATGTCGAGCGCATCCGAGATGGTCTTCATTGGCATTGCTCTTTCTTCAATGCTTTTGATACCGAAAAAGTTGGACGTCGCACCGGTAGAAATCACTAGGTAGTCATAAGTGATACTTCCAATGTCTGCATGCACGGTGTTATTGGCCGTGTCAATTTCCGTCACTTCCGCCATTCTGAAAAACGAATTGCTATAGTGATTGAAAATTTTCCTGAAAGGATAAGCAATACTTCCAGACTCCAATCCAGCAGTAGCTACTTGATATAACAGTGGTTGAAAGGCATGATAATTCTGTCTGTCGAGTAATACAACTTGAATGGGTTTATTTCGAAGTGCTTTTGCAAGTCTGAGTCCACCAAATCCACCGCCGACAATTACAACACGCGGATTTTTAGTTTGAGGTATGTTCACTTAATTTTTTTCAGTTTGTTCTTTGATAAACATAGAAGTCGCTCCAGCTACCTTTTTCAGGGCCATATTTTGAAAGTGGAAAAGGATTGGCTTCGTGCAAAATGCATTGCCATTGAGGGAATGTTTTTTGCAAATCTTCAGTAAAAACCCTCGGCTTCACATGTGCCGCATAGTTTCCGCTTGAGGTATTAACACTGTAAATAATCACAGATCGATCTGCACTAGCAAATAATGCATGAAGATAATCTGTGTAGGTTTTGTCTTCTATTAGATGGTAGAGAACATCAAGAGAAAGGGATAATTCGGCCGACCATTTACTCGAGTTATTCTCAAGGCACTCAAATTTTTTGGTATGATCTCCCGTATATTTTTTCTTACAAATTTCAATAGCAGTTTTAGAAACATCTAGCCCAATGTAATGAGGATACTTCGCTAATCGCAATTGATCCCCGTCTCCGCAGCCCCAATCTATCACACTTTCTATTTTATTTTCTTTTACAAATTTGTTGAGGAAATTGGCCTTGTATTGAGCCAGTTCTCCAGAACTCCCTGCTCCGGAATCGCCACCCGAACGATATCTGCATTCCCAATATGTAGCAGTGCCGGGAAAAGGTTTTCTCAAAAGGCGCGAAAATATTTTTTGAATCATATCTTTAAAATGGATCCTCAAATTTAGGGTCCGAGATGAGCGAATAGTCGGTTAAAGTTTTTAGAAAGGCCACCATAGCTGATTTCTCAAGATCTGTGAAAAGTATATGCCTTGGATTCCCTCCAATTTGACCATCTGTAGTCAATCGGTCATCAAGATTTTCATGAGGAGCCACACCACTTGAATAATGTTCTACGGCATTCTCTAGTGTTACAAATCTACCGTCGTGCATGTAGGGTCCGGTCAATTCTACATTGCGCAGAGAAGGTACTTTAAACTTGCCGTTGTCGCTTTCATTTCCGGTAATTAGTCCCCTGCCATTGTCCGCATATTCAGAGTCAAGGCCATTATTGATAGCATCATTCAGATGAAAATTGGCAGTAATATGGCAGTGGTTGCATTCCGTTTCATTGGAAATAAAAAGCGCATGTCCTAAAAATTCTTCTTCGGTAAAATTCGAAAAACCGATAGCAACTCCCTCGTCATATTTCGTTTGATAGGAAAGTATTGACCTCACAAATTGAGCCAGTGCTCTGGAAATTCGGGTGCTATTGATCTCTACATCGCCAAAAGCTGCAGTGAATAATTCGGGGTAGTATGGAATATTTTTAAGTCGAGTAATCAAGGCATCCATGGTCATACCCATTTCTAGGGGATCTTGAATGGGAAATAGGACTTGATTTTCTAAACCATTCACTCTATTATCCCAAAAAAAGCGCGATGAGTATCGGGCATTTACAATATGACTGGTATTGCGATGAGTGAACAATCCGGAATGACCGCGACTTAAAGGATGTGGATCGGCAAATCCATTTTTTTGATGATGACAGGATCCACAAGATGTCGATTTATTGACAGAAAGATTTACATCGTAAAATAGAACTCGGCCAAGCGTTGCGCCTTCATTCGTTACTTGATTGTCGCCACCATAGTCTACAAGATTGAGGAGAGGGTTTGTATCAAAATGCTCCGGCAAGTCGATGTCTGCATACTGATACAAAACATCAGGTATACTCGGATACTTGAGTTGACTATTTATTTGTTCTTCGTCTTTTTCGCATGAAATCAAAAAGAGAATTGGAGTGGTCAGAAGAAAATATTTAATCAAAGATTTCATCTCAATACTTGAATGTATCCTTCTTTGTTACCAGCAGTGCCTGAGCCACACTGACTCTCATATTGCAGCGTGTAAAAATAAGTTCCTTCATCAGCATCTTCAGCTCTCCATCTTCTCTTTCCTCCTGCTGATTCGTATACCATTGCGCCCCATCGATTGAATACTTTGAGGTCGTATTTAACGAAAATAGAGGTCAGATCAAATTCGGGATCAAGAGCTAGGAAGGGCGCCCAATCACTGTTCCAGGAGTCCAAATTGGGGCTAAACACATTTGGGAAAACCATTTGATTGAGGTCTAGCACAAACTCATCTGCCGAAACAACTGTAACAACATCAGTGTCGGAACAACCATTTTCAGTATTTGTAACAATCACTTGGTAAGTACCTGTAGATCCTGCAGTGGCAGTTTCACTTCCGGCACCCGATACAATTGATCCATCGGTTGTAGTCCATACAAAATTAACAGGCTGATCAGGACTGACTAATGCCGGACCTAGATTGGTTGTGGGTTTAAGGCAGGAAAGGGAATCAGGAACCCCCGCATTAACAGAGATGGCCTGATTGGGAACTGATACTTGCTGAATGAGCGAACAACCATTCTGATCAGTAACTCCTACATTGTAATTTCCACCACCGAGATCATCAAATTCGGGATCATTCTGCTGAATTCCATTAATAGTATAAATGAAAGGAGCACTTCCTCCATTCACGTCGTCTACAGTGATAGTTCCGCCCTGACCATTGCATGCTGTTTCAGTGCTTACTTCGAAAACCATGGGAGCGTTCACATTAAAAGTATAAGTTCCCGAACCTTCGTTGCCACATAGATCGGTGACGTAATTGTTTACATCAATAATTTCAATCGTATATGAACCCGCATTTGTGATTTGAGATCCAAGACTTATCGTAATCATGTTGTCCATTTCTATTCCTCCATTTGTGGGCTCGAAATCAGTAATAGTATAATCACCACCTGGTCCGCTGATAACGAAGTCTCCATTTTGAACCGTGCTCAATACGATGTTTTCGGAGAATGTTAGAATCAATTCAGTGTTCGCACAATTGGCTTGTACATTGAGAATAGAGGGAGGAACTTGATCGTACAGACTTGCTGTGGAAGATCCAAAGTCGAGGGTATATCCGGCATTAGAGCCCGTCCAATTCATTACGATTAGAGCAAATGTTTCACCGGCAGTTACCAAAAGATCACCATTAAAAGGCGGACCATTGAGATCACCAGGGCCATTGCTATTTCCAGTTCCCCCATTGTCTGTGGAAATCCCGGTGGCACCGTTAATCCCAAGAACTCCCCAAGAATTGCAGCTTACCTCGGGCGAAGTGCCATCTGCTATACCGGCGCAACCGTTTTGAGAAATATTAAAGAGCGACCAATCGTAGTCAGTGCCATCGTCATTTGGATCGAGAAAAAAGCTCAAGTTGCCATCTTCCTGCACTGTGAATATGTACCAAATTGAATTGACTTCACCGGAAGTCCCATTGCATCCAAAGGCCGGAGCGGGTTCGTAGACGTCGCCAGAACCCACTGGCGAGGTTTCTTCGCTGTAAAATGAATCACACAATACTATTCCACCTTCGCAGTCGCTCGTTGTTTGCGATAATGAAACACTGTAAAATACTAAAATGGATAAGACACAGAGTAAGTTCCGATACATAAGGCTTTGGTTTGGTTGATAAATATAGGAAACCTTACTTTATCAAGCACCAAATCTTTTGCGCAAGTCAAAATTTGTCTAAAGCAACTATGCAATAACTAGTTCGCTCCTTGTGCAATCCAAGCCTCAAGGAGGGCTATCTCGCAGTTGCTCAAAGGCTGACTCGGTGGCATGTCCCTTTGAACAACAGAACGGGCTTCGATTGACCCGTCTTGTCCGGCTGCAATGGCTGTTGCCGAATTAGAAAAGTCACCCGGTCCGTTTCCACCTGCTACATGACAGCCAGAGCTGGCACAGCGAGAATCGATGAGCAACTTGACATTGGCCGCATAATTCACAACAGCAGGTGTGTTACAATTTTCGTCGGGGTAAAGCTCCGATGCTACATCATAGTAACAACTAGAAAGTCCTAAAAGAAAAAGAAAGGAACCTGAGTAAATCCACGTTTTTTTCATTCGAAATAGATGATTTCTTAAAGTTTTTTCAATTTCTGATTATGCCTTGCAAACATACAAAAAAGAACGAAACAAGTTTGAAGGAACTGATGAAATACAGCCTGTTTCGTTTTTTTTAGCTGTTTACCTTATTTAATGAATTTGAGGCATAGCCTTTGCTAAAGCAAGAGTTGTAATTTTACACCCAATTGTAAATCTCAATGAATAAAATACTCGCATTCATCGCACTTTCTTTTTTTATCGGTAATTTAAGTGCCCAACAAAGCAAGTTGGTAGAATCAGAAATCACAGATGTCACACTTTTTCTTTCAGGAGCTCAGATAACTCATGAGGCATCCGTTTCTCTCAAACTGGGTGAAAATGTGCTGAGATTAACCGACCTTACCATAAATCTTGATCCGAATTCCATTCAAGTGGAGGGCAACAAGGATTATACTATCATAAATGTTCGTCATGGCGTCAATTACCTTACCGATCAAAGCACCAATCCAAAGGTTAAGTCTGTTATGGATAGCCTTGAAAATGCTCAATTTCGTTTGCTTGAAAAGCAGAGTTTGAAGAGTGTTTATTATCAGGAGAAGGATATGCTAAATGCCAACAAAAGCATAAAAGGAAGTGATGCCGTATTGGTTTCCGAAGATTTGGCTGAAATGGCTGACTTCTTCAGAAATAGATTGCGAGAAATTGAATACAAAATTCTAGAACTCAATCAGGATGAGAAGGGTTTGAATATCGAGATTCAGCGACTTCAGAATTACCTCAACTCGTTGAATGCTCGAAGAAACACCAATCCAAGTGAAATATTTGTAACCATAGCTGCCGATAAAGCTGTTACAGCTCAGATCAGAGTAAGTTACTTGGCGTATAGTGCAGGATGGATTCCTACGTATGATTTGCGTTCGAGCGACATCAATCAACCTATAGAGATGGTTTATAAGGCCAAAGTTTTTCAATCAACAGGCAATGATTGGGAGAATGTGAATCTGACCTTGTCTACAGGAAATCCGACAACAGGTGGTCAATCACCGGTTTTGAATCCATGGTTTGTGTACTTGTACGATCCTTATAGAAAAGATAAAGGCTATAGTAAAAGCGAGGTCTATGAGGAAGACGCAAGGCCAAGTGCCGTATATGATACTATAGAATTGAAAAAGGATCAATCATTCAGGTCAATGGACGATAACGTTGTGCAGACCGAAAGTGTAGTAAGTACAGAGTTCAAGATCACCATTCCCTACGATGTTCCTGCAGACGGGCAATACTACGATGTAGAAATGCAGCGCGAGTCGTTAACTGCTAAATACGATTATTACAGTGCCCCTAAAATCGATTCTGATGCATTTCTGCGCGCTCAGTTAACAGATTGGATGCAGTACAGTTTATTGCCCGGAGAAAGTAATATTTATTTCAGAGGAACTTATGTGGGCAAAGCGTATATTGATCCTGCAATGGCCAATGACACGCTCAATCTTTCTTTGGGAAGAGATAAGAGCATAACTGTAGACAGAAAAATGCTAAGTGATTTTTGCAGGACAAGTTCTTTGGGAGGAAATACCAAAACCACCAAAGCATTCGAGACTACGATTGTCAACACTAAAAAAGTTCCAATCACCTTTGTACTCGAAGACCAGCTACCACTTTCACAGAATGCAGATATCACTGTGGAAATGGAAGAGATCAGCGGAGCGGTACACGATGCTACAACAGGCAAGTTGACTTGGAATCTCACCATTGCACCGGGAGAAACGGTTAAAAAGCAACTTAGGTACTCAGTTAAATACCCTAAAAAGAAGTTGATCAGTGGACTTTAGAAGGTTCCTTTAAGCACTAAACTGTTTTAGATGCCAATCCAAATGGTCCGCTATGAGCGTGCCCCATTGTTTTCTGCTCAGCGGACCAAATACGGGATGTGAGTCTAAAGTTTGGTTCGAAGGCCATTGAGAAACCAAACTTACCAAACGAATTAATTCATTTTTGTCTGTCTCGAAATCTTTAACTGTTGTCCCTCTTTTGTCTTTATCAAAATCAGGATGAGTTCGAAGGTTTTTTTGCCAAGGCAAACGAAATACCATGAATTTCAGAAGCCATAAAGGCATACCGACGCTCATTGATTTAAATTCTTTTTCGCCTATTACACAGCGGATCTGATCAGACATATGACACAACATTTCGTTGTGCGACATCTTTCCCCATTTGCGTTCATTTCTGGTTTGAAAACTTATAATGCGAGCAAGGAGACTTTCCATGTCGCTGTTTTTGAAAATATTCAATTTGGTAGAGTTTAAGAATTTCTGTGCCAAGATATGGAAGTCCTCATATTCTGAAACAAACTTTCTAAGCGTTTTATTACTAACATTGCATATGCCAAAAAATCTAAGTGAATTATCAGGTCGCAAAGGAACTGAAAGAAATTTATTCGAAGCTCTGGGAAAAGCCGCAGAGAACTCTGGAACTCTGAGTAAAGAGCAGATGAAAGAATTATCCGAAGAGTTTCTCTTTGGGAAGGGTAATATCTATGGTGCCACATCATTCTACGACTTTCTCAGAGAGGAAAACAAAGGAAAAAAAGTATATGTGTGCAATGGAAGTGCTTGTTTGGTAGCCGGTACGCAAGACACGGTGAAAAAAAAGCTTAACTCACATTTTGAAGAAAGTGAAGTGGGTGAGATGTGCTGCCTTGGTCGCTGTCACGAAAACAAGGCCTTTTGGTATAATGGTTTTAACTATTCAGGAAATGATATCGATCAAATAGAGAATTTGATATCAAATCCAAAAGTGGAAATACAAGCCAATGACAAATATGAAGTTGGATGTTCCGGATCTGCCATTTTAACTGCGAATCAAATCAAAGCAGAAGAGTATGTTGCACATTTGAAAAAGTGGTTGGTGCTATCCTCTGACGAAGTTTTGACTCAAATAAAAGAGAGTGGATTGCGAGGCAGAGGAGGAGCCGGATTCCCATCAGCATTTAAATTGGAGGCTTGTGCAAAGGCTGTCGGTGATAAAAAATTCATTGTGTGTAATGCCGATGAAGGTGATCCCGGAGCATATAGCGATAGGTATATTCTCGAGCACCAACCCTACAAATTGATTATCGGAATGATCATGGCCGGTTATGTTGCAGGTGCTAATACTGGAGTCATTTACATCAGAGGCGAATACCCTGAAAGCGTGTTAATTACTGAAGTAGCTATTGCTGAATTGACTCATGTGGGATGTATCGGAGAGAATATTTTGAACACCGGCTTTAGTTTTCATTTTAAAGTGATCAAAGCACAAGGAGCTTATATATGTGGTGAAGAAACAGCTCTTTTGAATAGCATTGAAGGTCAGCGACCAGAAGTAAGAGTTCGTCCGCCTTACCCCGCTCAGCAAGGGCTTTTTAATAGACCTACAGTTGTGAGCAATGTAGAAACGCTTGCGTGTATTCCATTTATTTTAGAGAATGGTGGCGCGCATTTCGCGTCAATCGGTCGAGGCAGAAGCACTGGCACCAAATTGGTATCGCTCGATGGATTTTTTAATCGTCCCGGCATCTATGAAGTGGATATGGGTACTCCTCTTTCACAAGTGGTAGAAGATTTGGGTCAAGGATTTCGTAGTCCGGTAAAGGCTTTACATATTGGTGGACCATTGGGAGGACTTTTGCCCGTTTCAAAAATCAAAGAACTTTCAATTGACTTTGAATCATTCAATGAAGGAGGATTTTTGCTTGGTCATGCTTCCGTTGTATCTATTCCTGCAGATTTCCCAATTATCAGTTACCTCGAGCATCTTTTCGCGTTTACCGCGCATGAAAGTTGTGGAAAATGTTTTCCGTGTAGAATTGGATCTACACGTGGAAAGGAAATGATTCAAAAGGCTCAGAAAGATGAGTATGTAATAGATCGAAAATTATTCAACGACTTGCTAGAGACCATGGAAATTGGTTCACTTTGTGCTCTGGGCGGTGGTGTGCCGCTGCCTATCAAAAATGCTTTAAGGTATTTTGATGAAGAATTGAAGCAGTATTTTTCTGCCAATTGAAGCAGTGAATGGCAAACAATCACGTCTTAAGTACCTCTAAAACCGGCTAAAAGTTTCGTGGAGTCCAATCCCACTCGAAGGATCTACTGTATACCAATGCAGCCTAATGACGGTTTTTGTCCCGAATGAATTTATAGTGATTGGCTAGTTTTTATAATTTGGTCGATACGTGAAAGAGGTTTTTAGAGATCCCTTTAACCCAGAATCCGCATTGGGATTCGCGATGCAGTGCTAAAACCCTTTATCCCGCATTACGCATTTGGGCAATTTTTGTAGAATGCGTGCGGGATTCTCAAATCTGAGCGATAGAATACTGCATTCATCGGCAAAATTAGGGTGCAATTTTTCTATCACTTGATTTGGGTTTATGTATCTGTAATATTCCACTTCCGTTTCACTCCATTGGCCTACAACAGCTTCTTTGACGGCATTTACCACTTCATGCATGCAAGATGCTGCAGCGCATTGCCCAAAAAAAACTTCCAATGCGCAATTCAGCATGGACTATTTATTGTGCAGAATTGGTATTATCCCGAATCACGCGATGGAGATATCGGAATTCACAGATCGAACTATTACTTTGCTCCATCGTGTAGATTCGAGAATCCCGCAGCGCATTAACCTCAAGACACTTCCAATGCGCAATGCGGGAATATTTGATGGTGTATATACTTACATCAAGAGTAAAAATCGAGAAAGTGCTTGATATTAAAGGGTGTTAGCGCTGCAATAGATTTCCAATGCGCATTCTGGGTTTAATATTCAAACGGTGTAAGTTGAAAAATTGAACTTTTTATCCTAAACTTTCCCTGCCACTGAATGAAATATTGAAAAAGCTTAGTTCCGACTTCTTTGTAAATATTTCCAGAGATTCTTCAAACGTTTCTCCAATCGCTCCCTTTTGAGCTCTATCTAATTCCGTACTTTAGCAAAATGACAAGATTGATTCTCTTGCTCTTCTTAATCTCGATCGCATTTTCCTCTCAAGCACAAAAGTCAAAAACGTGGCTGAAAAAAGGAGAAGAGGCTAAATCTGTTGGCAATTGGCCGCTTGCACACGCCTGTTATGAAAAAGCCTACGAGATGGATTCTGCTGATTTTGACAATACCATTCCGTATGCAGAATCCTGCAGAATGATGAAGATGAATGAGCGTGCACTCTATCTATATCAAAAGCTTTACGACAAAGACAAAGGCCGACTGTTTCCCGAAAGTCTTTATTGGATGGCCTCGATGCAGCGTTCGGGCGGAGATTACGACGAGGCTTATCGCAACTTCAGAAAATTTATCAAAAAAAATAAAAAGAGTATTCTCATCGGAGATGCCGAAATTCAAGCGGAAGGATGTCGCTGGGCTTTAGATTATAAATCAACCGAAACAATTGTGGAACCTCTGCTTCAAGAGGAAAATGTGAATACCGTGGTTTCTGAATTTGCCCCGAACATTGAATCTTCTTCAGGCAAACTTTTGTTCACTAGATTAAATGAGAGTGGCACCTTCGACTTGTTCAGCGCAGTTATGCGGGATTCATTGTATCGTGATCCTGAGATTATACCCTTTTCAGATCGCGACTATAAGTCTATTGGCAGTTTGTGTTTTAGTTCAGATAGTTCCACCGTTTATTTTACCTGCGTCAGAAATAATAGCCCACTTCGAAAACTTTGCTCTGCTTCATGGCAACAAGGCCGCGTTGGTGAGATTGTTTATATAGGTAGGATCAATGAGTTAGATTCTGCTGAATTTACTACACCTCATGTTAGTACTTTCGAGGGTAAGGAATTGCTTTGGTTTGCCTCCGATATGCAAGGTGGCATGGGAGGGTGGGACATATATTACTCCGAAATTTCAGAAGGCTTTACGGCGCCAAAAAATGCAGGTAATGTGATAAACACGAAAAGCAATGAACTGGCACCCTTTGCTTATTTGGATACTTTGTATTTCTCATCAGAAGGGTATGCAGGATTTGGAGGTTACGACTTGTTTAAATCGCAGGGCAACACTTCAAAAGGCTTCGAAAGACCTGTGAACCTTGGTAAACCATACAACTCAAGTTCCAATGATTTGTATTACCATCGAAGCGATAAGGCGGGTTCTGTGTTTTTTAGTAGCAATCGGGAAAGTGGAAAAAGCGGCGGCGATGATCCCTATCCATCTTGCTGCAGCGATATTTATCAAATTCCATTGCCAAAAGAAAATGAAAGTACCGATGCTGAATTTACCAATATTGAACATGTTCGCATAGAGCTTCCCGTACGATTGTATTTTCACAACGACGAACCCAATCCAAATACGCGTGATACATCAACGACTATCACTTATACTTCTTCTTACAATTCCTACATTTCGTTGAAGTCAAAATATCTATCGGAGAACACCAAAGGTTTTTCAAAGGAAGAAGCCGAAGAAAGGGAATTACTAACCGAAGAGTTTTTCGATCTTCATGCTAAGGGTGGTTTTGAGGACCTACAGGATTTTCGAAAATTGGTGTTAAGCGAACTCGAAGATGGAAAAAGACTTAGGGTATATGTACGTGGTTTTGCAAGCCCGAGGGCTCAAACGGACTATAATGTCAATCTCACAAAGCGTCGAATAACCTCTTTGATAAATGATTTCAGAAGCGCACAAGCAGGGGTCTTTAAGCCGTATTTGGAGGGGAATGCGACAAATGGTGGAAAATTGGAGTTTGTAGAGAAGCCTTTTGGTGAATATAAAGCTGACAAAGGGGTTAGCGACGATTTGTTCAACGAAAAGGAATCTATTTATAGCACCGGAGCTTGTCTAGAAAGAAAAATTGAAATCGAAGCAATCGAAGTGATACCTGATGCTTTTTTGGTTTTGAATAAAAACATGGTCGATCTCGGAAAGATATCCGCAGACAGTGTGGTTCAGGCCAATGTATTGCTTACAAATAGCGGAGGAAGCATGCTTTCGATCGACTCTATTTTAGTTTCTTGTGGCTGCACAACGGCTCAGTTAGATAAACTAGATATACCCCCCGGTGAGGAGTCCAGATTGGAGTTGACATTTGATTCAAAAGGATTAACGGGCTTTATCAGTCGATCTGTGGTCATTTATTTCTCAAATGGAGAAAAAAGAGAAATAGAGATAGTTACTGAAGTGGAGTAAAAGCAATCCCAGAACTTTGGCTTTCTTGGATTTGGCAAAAATTAAACTTGTGATAAATAACATTCAGTGAGTAATTTGCAGCAAATTCTATCTGCAATGAAATTGAACCGTACCCTCATTTTTTTGGCACTTTTCGCTGGTTTTGTGCAATGTTCTCACTCTCAGCCTACATGGGAAGTCGGAGGAACGACCCTTACAGAATATGACTTAGTTACCGGCCTGCAAGTTCCATGGGAGCTATTGTGGGGTGCCGATGATCACATTTGGGCCACAGAACGTGTGGGAAGGGTAATCAGGATTGAGCCTTCAACAGGAAACTACACAACTGTCCTCGACCTTACAGCTGTTGTATTTGAAGAGGGAAGTAGCGAACCTGGACTTCTGGGAATGACTATTCACCCCGATTGGGAAAATAGTCCGATCGTGTTTGTAGTATACAACTACGGCAGTGGATGGACAGTGTATGAAAGGCTTTCAGCGTTCGAATGGAATGGAAGTCAGCTCGTGAATGAAGATATATTGCTCAATGAAATTCCAGGTGGATTTATTCACGATGGTTCTAGGTTGATGATCACCGAAGACAATAAAATTCTCATGTCTACAGGCGACACTGGTGATGGTGGAGATAGCAGTCAAGACCAAACAGCACTCAATGGGAAAATCCTTAGAATCAATTTGGATGGCTCAATACCGAATGATAATCCGGATCCAGCAAGTTATGTATACAGCTTCGGACACCGCAATCCACAAGGCCTATGCAATGGACCGAACGGAATAATATACCAATCGGAACACGGTCAGAACAACGCCGATGAGTTCAATATCATTATTCCAAACCGCAACTATGGTTGGCCAAATGTTCAAGGTATGTGCAATACGGCAGGCGAGCTTAATTTTTGTGAAGAAAACAATGTCGTGGAACCGCTCAAGGAATGGTCTCCCTGTATTGCCGTAAATGGAATCGAGTATTTCAATCACCCTGCTATTCCCGAGTGGCAGAATAGCGTACTGATGTCAGTTTTGGGAGGACTCGGAGCTCAGTTCGAGCGATTGTCTGTTTTGCACATGAGTGCAGATGGAATGGCTGTAGAAAGCGAAGATCAATTTTTCTCTTCTTTTAATCAGCGTGTGCGCGATATCTGTGTAAATCCATATACAGGCGCCGTTTATGTGGCGTTTAACGGAAGTCAGTACCCCGGCACTGGTCCGAACAAAATCAAAGAATTTGTGAATGAAGCATACAATGCAGTAGTAGAAAATGTGAGTGTTACCCAAGAATTGAGTATTTATCCTAATCCCGCAAGTACAGAAATTAATCTGTCGGCAAGTGAAAGTCTGGTCGGCGGGCAATATCAAATATTCGCCAATACAGGAGAAATGGTTAGTGAAGGGAAAATATCTTCCTCAACATTTAACATTGAAACCAACAGATGGGCTTCTGGAAACTACTTTGTTAAAGCGGAGTCCGAAAAAGGAACCATCACCAAAACATTTGTGATCAAGTGAACCCAGAAATAATTAAGAAGGCAGCATTTACGTGCTGCCTTTTTTTTATCCATTCAATGTTGTTCGCGCAGGATCGCTTCGATCTTTCTGCAGTAGTGAAAGATGCCGAAACAATGGAAATCATTCCTTTTTTAAAGATCGAACTCGGCCCAGACTCGGTATTTTTTTCGGATGTAGATGGGTTGATATGGCTTCCAAATATCAGTCTCATGGACACTTTGCACTTTTTCGGAATGGGTTACGATCGTTTTTTGGAGGTGAGAGGAATCGCTGATGAATCAACGATATTTTTACGCCAAGGGGCTTACGAATTGTCGGGAATTAAAGTAACCGGATTCCGAAATCAATCTAGAAATATTTCGAGTTCTGCCGCAATTGGCGTCATCAACTCTGCGGTACTTTCATCAAACGATCAAACTTCGCTTCAAAATGCCCTCAATCTGATTCCCGGAGTGAGCATGGAAAGCAGGGGATATGGAGGCAGTCAGAGAATTAATATCCGAGGTAGTTTTTTACGTTCTCCATTCGCAGTGCGCAATGTGAAAATGTATATCGAGGGAATTCCACTTTCTTCTCCCGACGGATCGAGCCCACTTGAATTAATGGATTCTTTTGATTTGGGTAGAGTAGAGGTCATAAAAGGTCAAGGAGGAAGTTTATATGGAAGCGGCACTGGAGGCGTACTCATTTTCTCCTCGCCTTTGAAGGCCGACGATTCGAAAATGAATATTCAGCACAACTATACATCAGGTGCTTTCGGACTAAAAAGATCTGCCACAGCATTTCAGGTAAAGGTCAAGAACACAAGACTTCGATTGAGTCATGTATATCAGGACACAGATGGCTATAGGATTCAAGAATTTAATCGCAAGCAACAATTGACTTTGATGATGCAGGGCAATGATTCTAAGGATAAATCGAAATTTTTTGCTTATGCTACCTACTTCAATGGTCATCTCGGACTGCCGGGTTCTTTGAATGCCGCACAAGTGGAAGATGATCCTCAACAGGCCAATGTTTTTTCTGCTGCAAACAACGCTTCATTATACAGAGAAAGAATCATGGTAGGATTGAGCGGTGAACTACCTATTAATGATGCGTGGAAATTCTCATCGGCTATATATGGATATTACACCAATAAATTCAATCCATTTGGCACCTCAGTGGTGAACAATGGATTTAAAGAAGAAAAGGCATTGGGATTTGGAGTTCGCGCAGTTGCTTCGCGACCACTCATGAAAACGAAAGCATCATTGTGGAATATGTCGCTCGGTTATGAAGGTCAACACGAGAATTTTGAAATAACCGAATCTTCAAATGACGGTGGATTACCCGGTAGTTTCAAGTATAGATATGACGTGGGATATGAGTCGAGGGTCTTGTTTGCTCAAACCGACTATACGTTCAAAAACGCAGTGGTTCTTGAGGCAGGCATAAGCTACAACTACCTTGCACATGAGGTTGAAGGTAATAACGCAAGTGCTTTCAGTTATGATACCACCTTAAACGTCGACGCAGAATTTCTGCCTCGATTTGGCATGTCTATCAGATTGCTCCAAGATATTTGGTTGCATGGAAGTTTAGCCGCCGGGATTAGCAATCCAACTGTTTTCGAGCAAGTCGATGCGGTTGAAAACACATACAACATCAACCTCAGACCGGAGTTGGGTTTGAATAAGGAAATTGGAATAAAAGGAAACCTAGCGAAAACAAAATTGCAGTTCGAAGTGAGTGCATATCAATTCAATTTGAGCAATGCAATCGTTGGATACAATGATTCCATTTTTAACTCGGAGCTAGGTGAATACGAAGATATTTTGCGCTATCGCAATGCTGGAAATACCATTCAAAAAGGGATTGAAGCTGTATTGCGCAGGTCATGGAAATTCAAAAGCAGATTCATGAATGGCGTGGAACTAGGCCTTGGTTTCACGGCCACAGATTACACTTTTGGCGAATACGAATTGGAAGGGTTAAGTGCTAATACCAAGCAATTGCCCGGTGTTATGAAGAATAGCCTCATGTCCAATTTAGTTTTAACGGCCTTTTATGAGAGGATAATATTCAATCTAAATCATTACTGGAATGATAGATCACCACTCAATAATAGCAATACATCGTGGTCGGAGTCTTACCATTTGTTGAATGGGCGGCTAGATATTAATTTGATACAATCGGGTGACAAGAATTTTGTTGTGGGAACTTATATCGGGATCAATAATCTACTCGACGCTCGGTATACATCTTTCTTACAGGTCAATGCTCCTTTCAATCGTTTTTACAACCCCTCTCCCGAAAGAAATATTTATTTCGGATTTGTGTTGAAGATGCCCCTGGCAGACTAGAGGGATGACTGGGCATTTTCACCATATTCGCGCAGTTTTATGAACCAAAACAACCGCGATGTATACTATCCGCAGTTAAATCTCCTTCGTGGGTTAGCTGCGTTGATGGTTGTTGTTTATCACTTAACCAATCACTGGGATTCAGTGAAAGGTTACTTCCTGCCTGAAAATGATCCTTTGAGACGAATTGGTCATTATGGTCACTTGGGTGTATTTGTCTTCTTTGTGATCTCTGGTTTTGTAATACCACTTTCACTATACAAGGGGCGATATACTGTGCGTTCTTTTTTCCGATTCATGTTCAAACGTTTGGTGAGATTGGAGCCTCCTTATTTGGTGTCGATATGTCTAATACTGGCATTGAGTCTATTTTATCATTTTACACATGGAAAGCCGTGGGCTTATGATACAGAGCGAACGTTTTCTCATTTGTTGTATCTGACTCCATTTACAGGTCACGAATGGTACAACCCTATTTATTGGACTTTGGCATTAGAATTTCAGTTTTACATTTTGATGGCCCTCTTATTTCCTTTGTTGGATCATGCTCAAAAATGGATTCGTTATTCAGCCTTTGCTGCGTTTTGTGGATCGGCCTATTTCTTTTTTGACGAGCGTTTCGCAGTGCATTATGCCCCTCTATTTGGAATGGGCATCATTTGTTTTTGGTATCTCACAGATAGGGCAGGGAAGTGGGAGCTTTATCTGGGTGCTATCGGTATGTTGATTTTTGCATGGCTTCGTTTAGATATGTTGATCATGTTGAGTATGATACCGACTGTCATTTTTATATTGTATGTGCGTCATGATAAACCACTCAGCAATCGTTTTGGTGATATCTCGTATTCCTTGTATCTGACACATGGCACTGTTGGAGGCCATATTCTGGCACTTTCGGCTATTGGCATCACAGCACTTTGGCTGAAATACACGATGATAGCCATCAGCATTTTTGTATGCTTAGTCTTCGCATATTACTTCTGGAAGTGGATCGAAAAACCGGCGATTGCGATGTCAAGGAAAATAAAATTGTAATTCCTTTGAACCCAGATTTTGAAGATGAAACGCCGAAAACCCACCTTGTGATTTGAGTGCATTTCAAAGCGTATAATCCCAGAATCCGCATTGGAAGTCGCGATGAAGCGATAAACCCCAACGATAGCGAGAGCTCTCGCCAGATTTTTATTTGATGGTGTATATTCATACATCAAGAATAAAAATCGAGAAAGTGCTTGATATCAAAAGGGGATTAGTACTGAAATAGATTTCCAATGCGGATTCTGGGATAATACAAAAGGTGAAAATAAAAATCGATAAAGCACCCTTCGCTATTGCAGACTTTCTGAGTTCCAACTGTAAAATCTGGGATTATCATTCTGTTTTTGCCGTGCCCCCGCGAACAGCACTCTTGCTGCCACACTCTCTCTGTACCGCGGGGTCGGGCTCTCTGCTCCAAGTCCTCGCTCCTCGTGGCCTCGTAGCTGTGGGCTTTCCGCGACGATCCCTCACGGGGCCAGTATGATGCCTTTCCTAAGGAACTGATGTCAATTGCCTGCCAGTATGATGCCGTTCCTACGGAACTGATGCTGATTGTCGAACTTTCTACTCTCTATTTCTACTTCCCGCGTCATTTCACGATCTGAAACTCCGTCCTTCGGTTTTTAGATCTTCCGGATTCGGTATCATTGCTATCGATAGGAACTTTTTCTCCATATCCGATTGAGGTCAATCGGGCAGAAGCAATGCCTTTCCCAACGAGATAGGCAACTACAGACATCGCTCTTTTTTCGGAGAGTTGTTGATTAGATTCGTCTGAACCAACATTGTCGGTGTGTCCACCAATTTCGATGTGCAAATCTGAATTGCTTACAAGGAGCGAATAAAGTTTGTCCAATTCAATTTTCGACTTCGGATCTAGTTCTGCGCTATTGGTGCCAAAGAATACGTTGTTGAGAATTACTTTCACGCCCACTTGCAGAGGCTGCAGTTTTACATCGAGTGTGTAGGGTTCAATGCGATTGTAATCTTTCAATGAAAAGTTCTCCGAATGAAAAGCATAACCCGCTTTCGAAACACTCAGCGCATAGTCTTTACCGGCTGTGATACACACCAAGAATTCTCCTGAAAGGGCATTGCTGTATGATTCGATAACTGTTTCTCCGGTTTCAAGATCTGTTAATTCAAAACGAGCTTCGAGCTTTTTCATCGTCTCGGCATCACTCACTATTCCGCTCACATAGGTCACAGGCAAAGGTCGAACAGCATCATACAATTCGAAGCTGTACAGATCAAGACCTCCCAATCCTCCCTCACGGTCTGAAGCGAAGAAGGCAAGATTGCCATCAGAAGAGACGAGCAGACTATTCTCACTTTTATGAGTATTAATGGGATATCCGAGGTTCACGGGTTTTCCCCATGTTCCATCCGGTTGCATGCGCGAAAGGAATATATCGAGTCCGCCCATACCCGAATGACCATCTGAACTAAAAAAAAGAGTTTTACCATCTGGGTGAATCATCACAGATTCTTCCTCATACGGAGTATTCACCTTGCCAGGAACAGGTTCCGGTTTGGTCCAACTGCCCTCTTGTGTCAAATATGCTACATAGATATCTTGTTCCTTAATTCCACCACGAACAAATTTTCCCCGAACAAAATAAAGAGTTCTGCCGTCAGCGGAAAAACTAGGCTGCGATTCCCAGCCATAGCTGTTAATTACCGGACCCATGTTTTTAGGCTCAACCCACATATTTCCTCTTTTATAGGCATAAAACAAATCACAACTTCCCATGCCTTCTCTAGTACCTCCCCATGCGCCCGTAATGTCTTCGCACGCGGTGAAGATGATTACCTGACCATCCGGAGATAGACTTGGTGCGCCTTCGTTCAGAGGTGTATTGATTTCAGAAATAGGCACGGCGTTGGTCCACTTATCATCCGTTTTTGTAGCTACAAAAAAGTCTTCTTGTCGTCCATTGTACGCTTGAGAATCTTTTAAGAGTCGAGTGAATAGAAGCGTATTTCCATCGGCAGTGAGACATGGATAGTATTCACTTTGCTCAGTATTTATGGCACCACCAAGATTTATCGGGTCAAATGGCACAGGATTATTTAGCGCTTCAATCGCAAAAACAGAACTCGACAAGATGAGTCTGGCTTTGTCCTCACTTTTTTTATTGTTGTCAGGCAATCGGATATACATGGCTGCAGCTTCTTCGGCTTCTTTGTAATGACCTAGTGCTTGCTCGCATTCGGCAAGAGTGAGCCATCCATCGACAAAAAAAGTTTCATCGATCTTCAGCCCTTTTTTCAACCAAATGATAGCAGCGGGTAGATCATTTTTATCGCCATGAATTTGTGCAAGCATAAAATTGACTTCGATAAATTCAGGATTTGATTCCGTCAATTTGATGAGGGTGGACTCTGCACCTTCATAATCTCCAAGATCGAAAGCCTTTGTTGCCTCCTCAAATTTTTTGATAGCCTTTTTATCCGAAGTAGTGTACTGAGGGCCTGGTTGAGCAAAAGCATTGACACCCAAAAGAAGGGCAAAAATCAAAAGGAAATATCTCATATTATTTCATAATCAAGTATCGGGCCTAAGATCCGCAGGGATATGATACAACTCTGTTGCCAATGCTTATTGTTACCCAAACGGCTATGTTGACAAATGATTGCTCTACTCTCAAAGTTCGCAATAGATGCCGATATTGGTCGCAGAATATGAAAAAAATTGGATTGATTTCGGACACACATGGATACTTGGATCCGGCTGTATTCAAGCACTTTGCCGGATGCGATGAAATTTGGCATGCCGGCGATATTGGAACCTTTGAAGTGATAGATGCTCTTTCAGATTTTAAACCCGTCAGGGCAGTCTATGGAAATATTGATGGAACAGAATTTCGCAAGGTTTATCCAGAAGTTCAACGATTCGAATTAGAATCTGTAGACGTGCTGATGACACATATTGGCGGCAAACCTGGTAACTATTCAAACCCCGTGCGAGCAGAATTTCATAAGTCCGCACCGAGATTATTTATTTGCGGACATTCCCATATTTGTTTGGTGCAAATGGATAAGAAATCTGGATGTTTGTACATGAATCCGGGTGCAGCGGGAAAACATGGATTTCACAAAGTAAAAACCCTTCTTCGATTTGTTTTAGACAATGGAATCATCAAAGATCTTCAGGTAATTGAGATTGGACCGAGGGCTTAGTTATTGCGAGGCATTTGCGATTGTAGTTTCCGAAAATCGTCCATCATAAAATTCAATTGAACGATCACTTGTTGCGTGGCTTCAGCCTCTTTTCGCGGGGATATAGAAGGTCCGGTATAGTAAAAGTCTTCTGGATTTGAATCGTAAAATCGAGTTTGACTATTTTCCAATTGCGTGAGCGTTTGTCCAAAAACCTTATGTGCTGCCTGCAACTCAGAGATGGGTTTATACTGTTTTTTGTATCCGTCCGATTTTTTATCGGGGAACGTAGCTGCTGCTTTTCGCAGTTCCAGAGCTATCAATTTGCCTTGCAACACAAGAGAGTCGCCCATTGCTTCGATTAGAGGTGAAAGCGTGTCTGCATATTCTCGCATCAACCATTTTTTTATTGCAAACAATTTGCAAAGTGAGTCGAATTGTTGTTGATGAAGTCGCAATGGTGTAATAGTCTCATCAAATTTATTTTTCAGAGAATCGGCATAAAGAAGAGCTCTGTTTTTTTGAGACTTTCCTTTGAATTTCTGAAACCTGAGATGTTCCGCAGTGTCAGTAATTTCCTTTAAAATCAAAATACTTTCTTCGATAAGACCAAACAAAGAGTCTATTCTTGGATAGGGAATAGTGGTTGGATCTTGGACCTCATATTTCAGTCCACTGTAAAAAACATGACGTGCATTATACCAACCAAAGGGAATTTGATCTTCGTAAATAAAATATTCGTATTGTGCCTTAAACCTCTCTGCCGGCTTGCGATAATCCTTTTGAGCGGAAAGCATAGAGCTTAGAAAACAAAGAAATATGAATAGCCAAAATCTCATCTAATCCTGTCAACAGATTTTACAAGTTCTTCATCTTTCTTTATAGATCTTGCAGCAAGCAGATTGAATATAAGAGCAGGTATTACGAGAAAAAAACCTGTTTTGTAATTGAGCTCATAACCGGTGTTAAACGACATTTCCAAGACCCTATTCATAAAAATGAACTGAAGAACGGCTATACTTATTAAAAAGATAGAAGTGTAACGAGCCACTTTGATTTGTCTCTTTCTGTTTTTAAACAAAAAGATATTTATTAAAAAACCGAGAAAAGCTAAGGCCAAGGAAGGAGATAAGAGCATAGCGGGTGTGCTTTCTTGTTTTAGACCAATTACCTGCTTGTATAAATAGAGTGTTCCTTCAGGCAGAACTTCAATAGGGCTTTTGAATCCTCCGAGAGGAACAAAAAAGATTAATGAAATTAAGATGGCGCCAGCCAACAAATACATCGTTTGAATTCTTTGAATCATAATTTGAAAAAATCGTTGGCGCAAACCTAGGTAAAAAGGCTTACAAAGTGCGGAGTTCAGGTTGCTCAAAAAAAATATTGGTGGATTTCGACTTTTTGTCTTATCCTTGCAGCGTCCAAAACGGGTATCCCACTCGGTTTAAATTCATAATCTTATTTTTTTCTTCTGACAAAGTCAAAAACACTTTCGTAATTATAAATCTTTTTTATGTACGACATCATCAAGCTTAACGCGATGAAGGTTGGCGAGCTTAAAGAACTTGCCGAAAAAATGGAAATTTCCAACCCTGACAAACTGAAAAAACAGGATCTTGTCTATAAAATCTTGGATGTTCAGGCATTAAAGACATGGACCGACACAGTAGAAGTCAAAATTCCGCAGAACAAACCTGTAGCTGAAGATGCCGACAAGGGCAAGAAAAATCGCCAGAGGAAACCCAAAGAAACCCAAGATTCAGAAAATGATGAAGCTGAGACATCGGCTCAACCAGTTCAAGAAAAACTTGCTTTTGAAACAGAAGAAAAAATAACCGATGGCAATGTCGCAGAAGAACCATCTGCGGCACAAGTGCAAAATCAGCCTGCTCGTCCGCCTCTGCACACGAGATCTAGTCCTCCCCAACAAAGAGATGCTTCACAAGGTCCAAATCAAGGTCCTTCACAAGGATCGAATCAAGGTCCTAATCAAGGCCAGCAGGGGCAACCACAGAATAGGGAGTTTCGGGATCAAAATAGACCGAATCGACCAAACTATCCGAACAACCCAAACAACCCAAACAACCCGAATCCGAACAACCCGAACCAGAATAATCCGAGTAATCAGGGGAATCAAAACAATCCGAATATAGCCAGACCCGATCGCTCTAAGAGAGGTCAACCGGACGAACATGGATACAATTTCGACGGTCTCGTCATGGCAGAGGGTGTATTGGAAATAATGCCCGATGGCTTTGGATTCATGCGCTCCGCAGACTTCAATTACTTGAATTCTCCAGACGATGTTTATGTGTCTCAGCAGCAAATCAAGCTTTATGGTTTATTGACAGGTGATACTGTGCGTGGTACCATTCGTCCTCCGAGAGAAGGGGAAAAATACTTCCCATTGATAGGTATTGAAAGCATCAACGGACGCGACCCATCCTATGTTCGCGACAGGGTGCCTTTCAAATTTTTGACTCCTTTGTTCCCTAACGAAAGATTCCGAATTGCCGATAACAACCCTAACATTTCCATGCGAATTATGGATTTGTTTTCACCAATCGGAAAAGGACAGCGCGGAATGATTGTATCGCAACCGAAAACCGGTAAAACAACTTTGTTAAAGGATGTTGCGAATGCAATTGCTCAAAATCACCCAGAGACATATTTGATAGTGCTCCTCATAGACGAACGTCCAGAGGAGGTAACCGATATGAAGCGCAGTGTAAAAGCTGAAGTAGTATCATCTACTTTCGATGAACCTGCAGAGCGACATGTGCGTATCGCCAACATCGTTTTGGAAAAGGCCAAACGCCTCGTGGAATGCGGCCATGATGTGTGCATATTACTCGATTCAATTACACGATTGGCTCGTGCATACAACACCGTAGCTCCTTCAAGTGGTAAAGTGCTTTCCGGTGGAGTAGAAGCAAATGCCCTCGAAAAACCAAAGCGTTTCTTTGGAGCTGCGCGTAAAATTGAAAATGGCGGTTCCTTATCGATTATAGCAACTGCGCTTGTAGACACTGGTTCCAAAATGGACGAAGTAATCTTCGAGGAATTCAAGGGAACGGGTAACATGGAGTTGCAGCTCGATCGCAGAATTTCGAATAGAAGGATTTTCCCGGCTATTGATATTCTATCGTCAGGAACAAGACGAGAGGATCTTTTGCACGACAAAGACATTCTTCAGCGCATGTGGATATTGCGCAGACACCTTGCCGATATGAACCCTCAGGAGGCAATGGAATTTGTGAAGGAACGTATTGAACGATCCAAAGACAATGAAGAGTTCCTTATTTCTATGAACGGTTGATCTATTAGAATTGAAAAGGATTTTAAGTTCTGCGCTATGGTTCCCATTAGTTTGTGCCTTACTATGGCTTGCCACCAGATGGATTTACGGTTCTGAATTGGCTGATTCGGATATTCTGAAAGGTCGAACCTTCGGCGTTTTTCTGAATTTATTTTTTATCCTTCTTCTTGTTGGACTTGGAATGTTCTCTTTCCGCTGGAAAAAACTAGAAGGCGGTGGCTTAGCCAGATTTAAACACCTTGTCCGATACCCTCTTGTATATTCTTTTTTTGTGACAATTGCTATATTCTCCTTTTATAGCTATATGTCTGATGAAGTGGAGATGAAACGGTCGAAGGACATGGCAGAAATGGAAAGCATTCTTACGAATCCAGAAAAATTGGCCAGTCTGAAAGCTGAAAACGAGTCTTTAGCAGAGATGAATGCGGATCAAATTCGTGAAATGGGGAAGAGTCGGATTTATTCTATGACCAGTCCGAAGGTTATTACTTCTATTGGCTTTCTGATGTTGTGCGTTTCTAGCGTGGGATATACCTTTTTGGCGCTCCTGCTTTCTTCATTGTTCCTCAAGAAGTAAGCAATAAAAACAATAATAGGTAGTTGGGTATCCTATGATGGACTTCGTGCCGATTGAAGAACGTTGACTGTTACACCAATGCTAAAAAAAATTAGCCCAAACTATTTTATACCAACTTCATACTTTTGAACAATGAAACTTAGATCTTGTCGATTGATTCTTTGAATACATTCACCGAATCTTTGAGGGTCTGCACCAATTATTAGTTTTTATCTATGAGGTTTATCCTTGTTGTATTCATGTTCTGTTTGACAACCTCGCTCGCCTTTGCACAAAAGATGGGTTCGAGCAATCTGCAGCAATTCGATAGAAAGCAATACCACTTTGGTTTTCTTTTGTCGGCCAACACGTCCTCTTTCTTCATAGACTATAAGCCCGACTTCGACTTCAACGACTCTTTGTATCGAATAGATAATGTGCCGCAGTCGGGATTCAATCTAGCGCTTTTGGCATCTTATAACCTTACCAAAAACGTAAACTTTCGTTTTATCCCCGGACTTTCTTTTCAGGATAGAGGATTGGAGTACACCTTTTTAAGGGAAAGTGGCAAAACAGAGACAGAGTTGAAAATTGTTCAGTCGGTGTGGTTAGAATTCCCGGTGATGATCAAACTCAGAACAAATCGTGTAGGGAATTTCGCGGCTTATGCGCTCATTGGTGGTAAATACAGTATTGATATGCAGTCGCAAAAAGATGTGAATAATGCGGTTGCTAGTGACATTGTCATCAAGTTGAATGACCGTGATTATACAATTGATGCCGGTGCGGGCTTCGATTTTTTTCTTCCTTATTTCAAATTTGCGGTAGAATTTAAAACAGCATTTGGTCTCACGAACGTCTTGTTTGATGAAGATCAAATTTATTCCAATCCAATAGAAAGGCTTCGTACGCGCACATTTGTCATCTCTTTTAGCTTCGAGGGCTAGGGTATTGCGATGCCGTCCCTAAGGGACTAGATTGAAATGAAGTTTGTTTGGAATTGTCTGCCAAGATCAACTAAAGTCCTCTTCATTCCCCCTGCGAACATCTATTCATATCCCGACTTCAATTGGATTCCTCTTCGAACTCCGAACCTCCGTCCCCTGGACATCCATTCATAAGTCGACTTAAAATAGAGCCCTCTCAGCCCTCGCCTCCCGATCTCTCATATATTTGCGCTTCGGTATGAAACCCAAAGTACTTATTGATAGCGAGCTTTTCGGCCTGATTCTGCAGCGACTAGGCTATCAATTGATTGAAAATCATGACGATTTTTCGAATTGTGTAATACTCGGTCTTCAACCTCGAGGTGTTTTACTCATGGAGGCCATAGTGAAAAAACTCAAAGAAATCTCTCCGAATTCGAAGCTTTTATCTGGGAAAATTGATCCTACGTTTTATAGAGACGATTTTAGAAGAAACGACAAGCAGTTGTTGGCTAGTCCGACCGAAATACCCTTTACACTCGAAAACAAGAATGTAGTTTTGGTCGACGATGTGCTATATACCGGTCGCACCATCAGGGCTGGTCTTGAAGCAGTGCTCGAGCATGGCAGACCGCAGAAAGTGGAATTGTTGGTACTCATAGACCGTCGATTTTCGAGAGAACTACCGATAGAGCCTATGTATATAGGAAAAAGCGTTGATAGCTACGACGACCAGAAAGTGCTGGTATCATGGAAAAATGATGGAGTTCCTGATTCCGTTCAATTACTTACAGGTATATCATGAAAGATCAGCTGAGTGTAAAACACCTCCTTGGAATCAAAGACCTTCAGATAAAGGACATTGAGGTCATTTTTTCTCAAGCAGATGAATTCAAGGAAGTTCTTTCCCGACCGATTAAAAAAGTTCCTTCACTGCGTCACATCACCGTTGCCAATGTATTCTTCGAAAACTCTACTCGGACACGCCTTAGTTTTGAGTTGGCAGAGAAAAGGCTGTCCGCTGATGTAGTCAACTTTTCGACTGGTACTTCTTCCGTTAAAAAAGGGGAGACCTTGGTAGATACCGTAAACAACATTTTGGCCATGAAAGTGGACATGGTGGTGATGAGGCATTCAGCCCCTGGAGCCTGCAAATTTCTGAGCGAAAACGTAAATGCCTCCATTCTAAATGCCGGAGATGGTACACACGAACATCCCACCCAAGCGCTCCTTGACGCTTATTCGATTAGAGAAAAACTGGGTAAAGTAAAAGGTAAGAAAGTGGCAATTGTAGGTGATATTACGCACTCTCGGGTGGCGCTGTCGAATATTTTTTGCCTTCAGAAATTAGGCGCAGAAGTGATGGTTTGCGGGCCCACAACACTCGTGCCAAAACACATTGAAAAGCTTGGAGTAAAGGTTGAACACAACTTACTTAATGCATTGGAATGGTGTGATGTAGCTAACATGTTGCGGATTCAATTGGAACGTCAGGATGCAGGCGTTCGCCACTTTCCTACGCTCAGAGAGTATTCTCAGCAATTTGGTCTAAACAAAGAAATATTGGATAGCCTTTCTCATAAAATCACGGTGATGCACCCAGGTCCTATAAACAGAGGTGTGGAGATCACAAGCGATGTGGCGGACGGCGATCAGAGCATCATACTGGATCAAGTGGAAAATGGAGTGGCTATCCGCATGGCGGTTATCTATTTATTGGCCCAGTCCTCCGGATACAGGCCCGAATAAGCCCCTTTTATAAGATGTGTATTGTGGACGAATAAACTGAACTATATTCGCGAAGCCTTAAAATGGCTTATTTTTGTCAAAAGCGCCCTTATGAAATTTGAAGTTGAACAGAAAGATAAAGTGGTCGTGATCAGGACCCTGGTTGAAAAATTGGATGCTATACATGCTCCAGAATTGAAGTCAGAGGTAGTGATGCTTAATAAAACCGGTGTGAAAAACCTGGTGATGGATATGTCGCAAACGCGCTACATAGATTCTTCTGGCTTGAGCGCAGTGCTAGTCGCCAATCGTCTTTGTAGGGATTCTAATGGCACGTTTGTATTGTGTGGACTGCAAGACGGTGTAAAAAAGATTATTACCATCTCGCAGTTGGAAAGTGTACTTAAGATTACTCCTACCAGCAATGAGGCAATTGATCTCGTTTACATGGAAGAAGTAGAGCGCGATATACAATAAGAAAACTAACACTGAATTATAACTTAATCGTAAATGAAAAGATTTTTACTCTCCTTTTTAGCCCTATCAACTGTGGCAGCAGCGACTGCTCAGTGCGATCCTACGGATCACGATTTTATGGGTGCTGCCTTTGGAGTTTCTCCTGACCCTAATGTCGGCGAGAATTTCGAACCAGCCGTTCTGAATGTTGCATACAACGAAGTGGTCTACGTAAAAGTACCGACTACTGCCGCTGATATAGATGAGACATATCCAAATACAGTATTAATTGATTCCTTGAGATTAGAAGCAATCTACTATCTCGATGGTGATTCATACTTTGATATCAGCAATCTTGGTCTTTCTGTGGAATGCAATAACAACGGAGAATCTCCTGACGATTGTATGTTTTTTCCTGGAGGACAGTACTGTGGAGATATTTCAGGTATTCCTAACCAAGCTGGTGTTTTTTCTACTAAAATTGACGTAACGATTTACATTCTCGCCTTTGGTATTCCAACATCAATTCCATATTCATTCGAGAATTACACACTTGAGATTCTCTCTGTGATTGATATAGAAGAAGCTCCAGTTGCTAGTCTATCTTTAAATCAAAGTGTACCTAATCCGGCATCTGTATTTACAGACATCAGTTTTGAATTGGGAACAAATGAAGAGGTAGAATTGATTGTTTCGAACCTCGTGGGTAAAAGGGTTTTCCAAAAGAAAATTTCATCGAAAAGAGGATCAAATAGCTACCGTTTGGATGTATCCACTTTTGAATCTGGGATATATCTTTATAGCATTCAATCGGGTGATCGCAAATACACCCGAAGAATGATGGTGCAGAAATAACCTTCAAAATAATTTTTGAAAAAGGCTGCTCCCAAAAGAGTGGTCTTTTTTTATGCTTCCCATTCATTTCTTCATTAGATTCATCCCGCCAAAACAAATTATTTTACCACATGACATTCCTCTCTATTAACGATTGGTGGAATACGCTAGACGCCGCCAACCAGATTTACTGGGGCATTTCTATCGCAGGTTCTCTCTTTTTGTTTATTCTATTGATACTGGCTTTTCTAGGCGGTGATGCTGATCAAGACTCGCCCATGGCTGATATATCTGACGACTTTGATGGAATCGGGTTTCAATTTTTTACACTGAAGAATCTCGCTGGATTTCTGACGGTATTTGGTTGGACCGGATTGGCTTGCATGCAAGGAGGCCTTTCCATATTTATAAGCAGTTTGATTGCCACAGCAGCAGGACTAGCAATGATGGCTATCATGGCATTTATTTTTTACTCACTGTTTAAACTTCAGGAAGATGGCACCATCAGAATGGATGAAGCAATTGGAAGAACGGCAGAAGTGTACCTGGGTATACCCGCTTCTAGAGGCGGTTATGGCAAAGTGTTCATCAATCTCAATGGAGCTCAGCGAGAATTAGATGCACTCACCGACGATCAGACTGATCTTACCAGAGGCATGATTGTAACTGTAAAACAAGTGATAGATCAATCAAAACTATTGGTCTCTAAACAATTTTAAAAGACTCTAACAAAAATTACTTAACCCTTTTTTCAAAAGCTCATGGACCTCGATCTCCCAATTCCAATTTATGCCATCATAGCGGCAGTATTCTTTTTTGTAATTCTTTTTCTCGCTGCTATACGCAGATACAAGCGCTGTCCCTCCGACAGAATTCTCGTAGTCTATGGCAAGGTCGGAAAAGGTGCTGACGATATGAATCGATCAGCGAAATGTATTCATGGTGGTGCTGCATTTGTGTGGCCTGTAATCCAGGATTACGCATTTATGGATCTCACTCCGATGAGTATTGAAGTGGATTTGGCGAATGCGCTGTCTCGTCAGAATATTCGTGTAAACGTACCCAGTCGTTTCACTGTAGCAATTAGCAATGAACCAGGAGTAATGGAGAATGCGGCGGAAAGGCTCTTGGGTCTTGCTCGTCAGCAGATACACGACCTTGCAAAAGACATCATTTTTGGGCAGCTTCGTTTGGTGGTTGCTACCATGGATATTGAGGAAATTAATAATAACCGAGATAAATTCCTACAGAATATTTCTAGCAATCTAGAGGCGGAGTTGAAGAAAATTGGTTTAAAGTTGATCAATGTGAACGTTACGGATATCACTGACGAAAGCGGTTACATCGCAGCTTTGGGTAAAGAAGCGGCGGCTCAGGCGATCAACAATGCGAAGAGAAGTGTAGCCGAACAAAATAGAGATGGTAGCATCGGTGAGGCCAATGCTTTACAAGATCAGAGAACCAAGGTGGCAAGTGCCAACGCAGAAGCCATGATCGGGGAGGCTGCGGCAAATCAAAAAGAACGCGTACAAGTAGCCAGCGCCAATGCAGAGGCCATGATTGGAGAAGCTACCGCAAATCAAAAGGAACGTATCCAGGTTGCTGATGCAGATGCTCGCGCCATTGAAGGGGAAAACACCGCGAAAATTGACATTGCAAAATCTAATGCAACAAGAAGAGAAATGGAGGCAGAGGCAACGCGTCGTGCCAGTGCAGCAGAGAAAGTAAAGGAAGCTAAATCCCTGGAAGAATCCTACGAAGCACAACGCTCTGCGGAGGTTCAAAGAGCGGAGCGCGATAAGGCTTCGCGTGTGGCAGATATCATCATACCCGCTGAAATTGAGAAAACGAGAGTGGAAATTGAAGCAGAAGCACATGCCGAGATGGTTCGTCGTAAAGCAAAAGGAGAGGCCGATGCAACCTTCCTCAAGATGGAAGCAGAAGCTCGCGGTTTGTTCGAAATCATGAGTAAGCAAGCTGAAGGTTTCAAACTCATGGTTAGTGCTGCTGGCAATGATTCAAACAATGCTGTGCTGCTGATGATTGCCGATAAACTTCCGGAGTTGGTGAAACTTCAAACCGATGCAATCAAAAATATCAAAATTGATAAGGTTACTGTTTGGGATGGTGGAAGCGGAAATTACGAAGGCAAAACAGGTACAGCCAACTTTGTATCGGGATTGTACAAAAGCGTTCCTCCTCTCGAAGAAATGTTTAACATGGCGGGAATGCAACTGCCTAAATACCTGAAGGGAGATAAATTCGAGGATGAATCGAAACCGGCGGAGTAAAAGTCTAAACGCTAGTGAATCGATATCAGATAGACCGCTATATTCAGCCATCTTAGGCTCACGGCGTTCTTTGCGTGCAATACGAGCGTCTTGATTTTCACGCAGAGCCCGCAAAGATTTATATGTTAGAGGACAAGAAATTGTTAGAATTTCGAATTTCAAATCGCCTCTGCGTTCTCTGCGTGCAATTCCCTCAGCGAACTTTGCGTGAAAGGCGGGCATCTTGATTTTCACGCAAAGCACGCAAAGATCGGACGCAGAGCCCGCAAAGATTTATATCTTGGAAGACAAGCAATTGTTAGAATTTCGAATTTCAAATCGCCTCTGCGTTCTTTGCGTGCAATTCCCTCAGCGAACTTTGCGTGAAAGGCGGGCATCTTGATTTTCACGCAAAGACCATGGTTTTGAATTTTGGAAGCGAAGCAAATTTTGAATTTTACATTTTCCGAAGTCTAAGGCAAGCCCAATCATTTTGAGATAGCTCTTCGATTAATTCATAATCGTTAAAACTTTGCAATAAGATAGAAATATCAGATGTATAGAAACCACTGATAAGTATATATCCACCCGATTTCAAACAGCGATCATACTTCTTCTGATCATTTACCAAAATATTCCTATTGATGTTCGCTAGTATAACATCGTATTGCTGATCAACTAGCAATTCTGCATCTCCCATGAATGCTTGGACTCGTAAGCTATTATTTCTCTCCAGGTTTTCTTTCGTATTCGCAAAAGCCCAGTCGTCAATATCTATAGCATCAACAGAGGATGCCCCTAATTTTTCCGCTAATATGGCCAGCACCCCTGTGCCACACCCCATATCGAGCATAGTAAGACCTTGCAACTCCATTCCAAGCATCATTTCGCACATCAGAAATGTGGTACTGTGATGTCCGGTTCCAAAAGACATCTTAGGTTCAATGACGATGCGATATGCAAAAGCATGATCCACAAGGTGAAAAGGAGCGTATATCAGTATTTGATCCTTTACCATTATTGGACTAAAATTTTTCTCCCATTCTTCATTCCAGTTTTTGGGCTCTACCTCATTTCGATGCACTACAATATTCGCTTCCACGAGGTCCGCAAACATTGGCAATATGTTTTCAGGTTGCAAATCAGGATCCGTAGTATACGCCTTCAGCCCTGTTTCGGTGTCTTCAAAACTATCAAAAGGTAAATCTTCTATGTATGCTAAAACCACATCTCTGAAGACTTCTGTGGGTTCGATATGGAATACAAATTCGAAGTACTTCACTTTCCAGCTATTTGAATGATTGAAACAAAATCATGACTATGTAATGATGCACCGCCAATTAAACCGCCATCAACATTAGGGCAAGATAATATTTCTGCTGCATTCGATGGTTTCATGCTTCCTCCATAAAGGATGTACAGATTCTCCGCAGCCTCCATTCCGAAGTTCAATTCAATCAACAGTCGAATAAATAAATGCACTTCCTCAATTTGCTCGGGAGTAGCATTGAGACCTGTTCCTATTGCCCAAACCGGTTCATAAGCCAATATTGTACCTTTTAAGAGGTCTTTTTCAGGAGTAACGAGCCCTTCATTAATTTGCTTGCGCAATACTTCGAAATGGATTCCCGACTGTCGTTCCTCAAGACTTTCACCAATGCAAAATATAGGTTTTACATTATTTCGGATACATGCAGCCACCTTTAGTTTGAGCAACTCATCCGTTTCGTGAAAATAGGTCCTTCGTTCACTATGCCCGATGATGCAATACGGAACGCTCATATCGTGAAGCATTGCAGGTGAAATTTCGCCTGTGAAAGCTCCAAAGTCGTGCTGACTGCAGTTCTGAGCAGCTAAATCAAAGGCGGGTTCGTGCATCATCAGCATATGAGCCAAAAACAAAGACGGGGGCGCCAAAATGACATGTGTATTGTCTGGAAAAGTGCTAGATTCTTCATTAATCTTGGTAGCAAGGACCATTGCAGAGTCCAGCGTATTGTTCATTTTCCAGTTTCCAGCAATTATTTTTTTTCTCATAGATCTTTTATTCTCTTTGCGAATGTACTTTGTTGCGTTTAATGAATAGCTCAGATTGAAGAGTCCGGAAGAAATATTAAAGACCTACTGGGGATATCAAACTTTTCGCCCAAACCAGCGTGAGATCATTTCCAAAATTCTCTGTGGCGAGGATGTGCTAGCTCTTTTGCCCACGGGTGGCGGGAAAAGCATCTGTTTTCAGGTTCCGGCTTTATGTCTCGATGGGATTTGTCTTGTGGTTTCGCCATTGGTGGCCCTGATGAATGACCAGGTAGAAAATCTGAAGAAAAATAAAATAACTGCCTATGCGGTAACCAGTGCTTTGAGTCATAGGGAGACAGATAGAATTCTCGATAACTGTGTTTATGGCGATGTGAAATTCTTGTATGTTTCTCCTGAAAGACTACAATCGACTTTGTTCATAGAGCGATTCAAAAAGATGAAGGTCTCATTTATTGCGGTTGATGAAGCTCATTGTATATCTCAATGGGGCTATAACTTCAGGCCCCCTTATTTGCGAATAGCGGAGATTCGGGAGATCAAACCGGATGCACCGATTATGGCTCTTACGGCATCTGCCACCCCCGAAGTGGTTCTGGATATAATGGAGAAGCTATCCTTCAGAAAACCAGCGGTAATAGCCTCCTCTTTTTCGCGCCCCAATTTGTCGTATTTGGTGGAGTATAGTGAGGACAAGGAAAATCGAATGCTCGACATCATTTCCAAAACGAATGGATCTTGCATAGTCTATTGTAGTAGCCGTCAGCAAACAAGGGTGCTGGCTCACAGATTGTTGGGAGCTGGAATTAATGCAGCTTATTATCATGCGGGCATGAGTCATGAAGAGAGAGCTCAATCCTATATGGCTTGGAAAACGGGAGCAGTGCGTGCCATGTGTGCAACCAACGCCTTTGGTATGGGCATCGATAAGCCGGATGTGCGCTTGGTATTGCACCTGAGTTTACCGCAAAGTCTAGAAGCTTATTTTCAAGAGGCAGGAAGGGCAGGAAGAGATGGAGGAAGAGCTTATGGTGTACTCCTTCACAACAAGTCGGATACCACCGACGCAGAGAGTAGATTGGAACAGAAATACCCTGATACCGAAGTTATCAAAAAGGTGTACAGAAATATGTCCTCGATGCTACAACTGGCCATAGGTGCAGGACTTGGGAGTTCTTATGATATAGATATTCATCAGCTTTCTGAAAAATATGAACTCAAATACAGTGAGGTAGTATACTCCATGCAGATTTTATCCACTTGCGGATACATTGCTTTCGAAGAAAAGATGTGGCAGCCCTCAAGGCTCATGTTTGTTGTGAGTAAAAATGATTTGTACAGTTATCAAGTAGCTAATCCGCAATGGGATCTCTTCATCCGAGGATTGCTTAGGTCGTACGGTGGTTTGTTTGAACAATATGTAAGTGTGCATGAAAGCGAATTATCTCGAAACTTGCATATTTCTCATACACAGGTGAAGGAGGGCTTGGGTAAACTAAAAGAGTTTGGAATCATCGATTACATTGCCGCATCAGATTCACCTAGGATAACATTTCTTACTGGTCGAATGCGCGATGAAAACCTACTTTTCCCAAAAGAATATTACGCTGATCGCAAAACAGATGAAAAGAACAGGTTGAAATCAATAAGGGCATTTGTCGAAAATGAGGTTTGCAGAAGTGTCCAGCTCCTCTCTTATTTCGGCGAAAAAGATGCCGTTAATTGCGGTGTTTGCGATGTGTGCAGGAAAACACGAAACAGAACAATCAATGAACACGAATACGATAACTTGGAAAAAAAAGTGCTGCACTTATTAAAACAGGGACCACTCATAATCGAAAGGATTTTGGAGGAAATAAGTGACGAAGAGAAGGAGAATGTCTACGACCTCATTCGATGGAAACTAGATCATAAGTCATGGCGAATGGACAATATGTTTCGCATTGGAATTATTGATAAATCAAACGATTGATCAGTTTGTATACCCTGATACTTTCTATGGCGAGTATTCCACTAATAAAGATCAACTTAGCAGTAAGATTTTCGGTTTATACCTATATGTTCTGAGAGACACGTTGAAAATAAAAATCTGGAAATTGCTTGATATCAAAGGGGGTTAGCGCTGCAATAGATTTCCAATGCGGATTCTGGGTTAAAACCAACTTACGCCATTGACTCCATCCAAATGTACATCTCCGATTAAAAATTCATAGAGATCGTTCGAGAAGCAATTTGAAAAGGACTATTTTTGAGGACCTGCAAATAGCATATATCGTATAATATGAAAATCCTCATCCTGGTTGGGACAAGGCCAAACTTTATCAAGGTCACCCAATTTAGAAAAGCAGCTCTCCATCACCCCGGCGTAGATATCAAAATAGTGCACACGGGACAACATTCCGATGAAAAGATGGCCGACATTTTTTTCAGACAATTTGAGTTGTCGCCAGATTTTTTTCTGAATATATCGATGGCTGCCCCCGCTGTTCAAATGGGAGAAATAATGATCAGACTTGCCGCTTTGATGGAAAATGAGTTTCGGCCAGACATTCTCATCGTCCCCGGAGATGTGAACTCAACGCTGGCTGGAGCTTTGGTAGCGAATAAAATGAATATTCGTTTGGCTCACCTCGAGAGTGGTCTGCGCAGTTTCGACAGAACAATGCCTGAAGAAATAAATAGACTGATGACAGATGAAATCAGCGACTTGTATTTTGTGACAGAGCCAAGTGGTATCGAACATTTGACCAATGAAAATCGAAATGGCCAGATACATTTTGTGGGCAACACGATGATTGATACATTGGTGGCTTTTCAATCGCAGATCGATCAGTCCACAGTGCTTCAAGACATCAACGTTGAAAAGAGTAAGTATGTGCTCATGACCATTCATAGGCCATCGAATGTCGACAGCAAAGAAGGCTTGGAGAAACTTTTGGCTTTGATTACAAATCTCTCCAATAGATACAAAATAGTATTCCCGATACATCCAAGGACCATTCAACGCATTGCTCAATTTGGATTGAAAGATTCGTTTGATGCGATAGAGCAACTGATCGTTTCTGAACCCATTGGTTATTTCGAATTTCAAAGACTTATTCGCGATTCAAAATTTATACTTACTGATAGTGGCGGTATACAAGAAGAATCGACGTACTGCAGAGTGCCCTGTTTGACTTTGCGCGAAAATACCGAGCGACCGGTGACCATAATCCAGGGAACAAATACATTGATTCCATTTGATTTGCAGATATTAGATAAATATATTTCTGAGATTGAAAACGGATCATACAAGAGCGGAGCCATACCTGAAAAGTGGGATGGAAAAGCTACAGAACGAATCATGCGCATATTGACTTCATGATTTACTTCATCACTTTCAACGATCAACCTTCAGGCATATACCAAAGTCAGGTAGTAGGTGTAATCAGTCTACTTCAAAAGCTTTCCGGAAAACCCATGAAATTGATTGCATTTTTTCCGAGGCAATCCTATTTTAAAAACAGGGATTATCTCCGCGAGCAAAAAGTGCCATTTATAGCTATACCCATGATTTTTGGTATCACTCGATGGAAGTGGTATCGATTGTTTATGTTGCTTTTTATTAGAAGAGGAGCTTCTGCTGTTTGTCGCGGACCCATATCAGCTTGTTTGGCCAAGGGTTTTTTCAGCAAAGTTGTTTACGATGGCCGGGCGGCCGTGAAAGCAGAAGTGGAAGAATACGATGTAACTTCAGGAAACTTGGCTCTGGGAGCCGACTTAGCTCGTTGTGAGCGATCTGCAATACTGGACAGTAATTTTCGAATAGCTGTATCAGAAAGACTAGTCGAATATTGGAAAAGAGAGTTTTCATATTCCGGCAATGAGCATGTTATTATCCCATCCACACTTACATACGCGGCCGCCGATGCCGGACCCTTTACAGATGAGTTCTCAGCCGATCCCTCAGAAGTCAGAGTAGTGTATTCGGGCAGTACCAGTGGTTGGCAGTCTTTCGACCTAGTAGTAAAGTTGCTTGATGAGTTAATGGCTAAACAAGAAAACGTTCAAATAATTTTTCTTACAACGGAGAATATTGCGATAGACGATCTGATTGCCAAATATCCAAGAAGATGTTGTCGCAGATTTATTTCCCATGATGATGTGTATTATGTCCTGAGCGGATGTGATTATGGTATACTGCTGCGCGACAGCAAAGTGACGAATCAAGTGGCATCGCCTGTTAAGTTTGCTGAATATCTACACGCAGGTTTGCAAATATTGATCACTCCTGGGTTGGGAGATTTTTCTGATCTTGTAGAAAAAGTCGGTTGTGGGTTGATTGTGAAAGATGAAATTCCTTTTCTTCCAAAACCTACGACTGAGCGCAAGTTTGAGAATCATAAACTAAGTATTGACTACTTTTCTAAGGATAGCTCTCGCATGTTGGAAGTGTACAAAACCTTGCTTCATAGTTTGGAATAAGTCCTCGCAGCACAGCGAAGGGATTATCGGCGAAGGAGTATATTAGAGGCCATGAAAAAATTCTATTTGCCACCTCTTTTTTTATATGCCTCCATTTCCAGATTTTCACAAGAATGGACCTTGGTTTGGTCCGATGAGTTTTCTGGAGATGTGGTAGATCCTGCCAACTGGAATTTTGAAATAGGTGGTGGCGGATGGGGAAACAACGAACTTCAGTATTACACCAATCAGCCTAGCAATGCAACTGTTAGCGATGGAAGCCTAAAAATAATTGTTCGAGAAGAATCCATTGGACCAAATGACTACACATCGGCTAGGATGATTACCAGGAACCTGCATAGCTGGATGTACGGCAAAGTAGAGGCTCGAATAAAGGTACCTTCTCAACAGGGATTATGGCCAGCCTTTTGGATGCTTGGCGATAATATTGGTCAAGTGGGTTGGCCACAAAGTGGAGAAATTGATATCATGGAGCATGTGAACACCGAAGAGGTAACCCATGGCACAATGCATTGGAATTACAACGGGCATCAGTATTACGGGACGAGTATTCCGGGCACACCTACCGATTTTCAAGTATATTCAATCGAGTGGGATGAGAGCAATATCAATTGGTTTGTGGATGGGGTGCAGTATCACAATGGCAATATTTTGAACAACATCAATAGCACGGAAGAGTTTCACAATCCATTTTTTCTTTTGGTCAATGTGGCTGTGGGTGGCAACTGGCCCGGTCCACCAAATGGAAACACGATGTTTCCGGGTACTATGTCCGTCGATTATGTGCGCGTATATCAACAAGATGTATTGTCCGCTGAAGACACAAAACAACAAAAGACTCTACATGTCTATCCCAATCCTTCAAAGGACATATTTTATTTGAGCCTACCGAATCTGACATCGGAAAAAATTGAAGTAGAGGTTTTGGACATACTTGGAAAAGTAGTGCTCAAAGAGTTATTTCAATTAAGTGAAAGTGCTTGCCTAGTATACTTATCCGAATTACCGCAGGGAGCATATTGCTTCAGATGTATTGCGGATAATGACACTTATGTTACCCGTGTTTTGAAGATAGATTGATGCATTTCGTGAATCGACTTTGTAAAGAATGTACATGCAAGAGAAAATATTAGAGAACCTCAAAATCGCATCGTTAAACCAGATGCAGATTTCTGCATTGGAGGCCGCTAAGAAGTCCAGCGACATGGTTCTATTGTCGCCAACAGGTTCTGGAAAAACACTCGGTTTTTTGCTTCCATTGATAGAGCATCTGGATCGTGAAATGCAGGGAGTACAAGCCCTTATAATCGTTCCCTCTCGTGAGTTGGCCTTGCAAATTGAGCAAGTATTTAAGCAAATGGGTACAGGCTATAAAGTCAATTGCTGTTATGGGGGTCATTCAACCAAAGTGGAGAGAAACAATCTCAGTCATCCACCGGCAGTATTGGTAGGAACTCCCGGCAGAATATCCTTTCACATTAGAAATGGATATCTTGATACATCAACGATTCAAACGTTGATACTCGATGAGTTTGATAAGTCCTTGGAATTTGGATTTGAGCAAGAGATGAGTTCCATCATAGCGGAGTTACCCAAGATCAAAAGGAGGGTCTTGATTTCAGCTACAAGGATGGCGGATATCCCGGCATTTACGGGACTAAAGAAGCCATTGGTTCTAGATTTTCTTGAAGCTGGAAAACAAGTTTTATCAGGATTAAGTCTGAAATACTTGCGGGCACCAGACAACGATAAGTTGGAGTTACTGTTTGGCCTAATCTGCAAGTTGGGGGCGGTCTCAGCGCTCGTTTTCTGCAATCACCGCGATGCTGTGGAGCGGGTGGGATTATTGCTCGAAGAGATGGGTATATCGCATGGAGTTTTTCATGGAGGTATGGAGCAGGAGGATAGAGAAAAGGCGTTGATTAAGTTTCGGAATGGAACACATCGTTTGTTGATCACCACAGACCTTGCCTCTAGGGGTCTTGATATACCTGAGATAGAAGCGGTGGTTCACTATCAATTGCCTGTTACCCTCGAAGTTTATACACATCGCAATGGCAGGACAGCTCGCATGCATGCCAATGGCACATCTTATATACTGCTTTCAGCTTCAGAGCACATACCACCCTTTATTACTGACAAACACGTGGAGGAAAAACTTTCGGCAGACAGAGAAGTGCCAGAGCCCTCTGTATGGAAAACATTATACATAGGAGCTGGAAAGAAGGATAAGATCAACAAGATGGATATTGTAGGAACCATTCTTCAAAAGGGCAAAATAGCGAAGGATGATTTGGGTTTGGTGGAAGTACTCGACTATGCGTCGTATGCTGCTGTAAAAGGCGACAAGATTGATAAGGTACTTGAGAGGATTCAGGGAGAAAAAGTCAAAAGCAAAAAGTTGAAATTCGGGATTTCGAAGTAGGGGAGGGTATTTGGAATTGGAAAATACACAATACTTCCTATCCAAATTGTAAATATTGTTTGAAATGAAGGGCCGTTAAAACATCTCTGAATGTTGATTTATCAATGAAACGGTAGCTATGTAGGAGCGAAATATTGCACTATCCTTCCTATCCAAATTGTAAATATTGTTTGAAATTAAGGGCCATTAAAATATTTATAAATGTTGATTTAGCAATGAATTGATAGCTCTGTAGGAGCTACATCTTACTATGTTCTGTTGCCGTGAGTGGAATCCTCCCGTGAGGGATCGCCGCGGAAAGCCCACAGCTACGAGGCCACGAGGAGCGAGGACTTGCAGCAGAGAGCCCGGCCCCTATGTATAGAGCGAGAATGAAAGTGAGAGTGGTGAGGGGCACGGCAAAAAAAAATGGAAATTGAGATTGAGATTGAGAATGAGAAAGAGGTAATAGAAGCTGCGTGAGAGTGATAGATGTGGTTTTCTTGCACTCTTAACTATGAGTAGAATACCATTCTGCTAAATGATATATATATTCTTTTCAGAAGAGTTTTAATGACTTCCGAACTCAGTTATAAATTGATTGAGTGCTTTAAAAACGTTCAGTCTGATATGCCTCCTGCTTACTCCTATTTACCGAATACCTGACGGGAAGTGGGATTATTTCATGATCCACAGAAGGGGGACCTGCAAACATTTTGAAAGTTGAACAGTTCTTCGCTGCGCTACGGGCTTTTCATTTCCATATATTCCCTATGCTTAAGCGAGCGCGGTTTTTTTTTCCAGGGATTATTTCATGATCCACAGAAGGGGGACCTGCAAACATTTTGAAAGTAGAACAAACCGGCCGTCGGGCGAATTTGTTCAACTTTCAAAATTTTTGCAGGCTCAAGTTTACCCTG
>Ga0209490_10000262_pt1 | contig 56364 bp, 42 predicted proteins | sample MAT06_FD_187209 | JGI IMG/M metagenome (GOLD analysis project Ga0209490, IMG submission 187209) | Freshwater microbial communities from Lake Fryxell liftoff mats and glacier meltwater in Antarctica - MAT-06 (SPAdes) (version 2) | ecosystem: Environmental > Aquatic > Freshwater > Ice > Liftoff...
CCCCCCCCGCCGTCAAGCACGTCGTAAGTTACGGCAGGACGGTTGATTCAAGGCGAGTCGGCTCGGCGCATGAGCATTCAGGATCCGAGGGGATTCCGACCTCACGTGCATCCGAGGGACATGAACCGGCCTCCGCTTCACCACAGCCAACTCGCGCCTTCACGAATTGCCTCGGCCGTCACGCGCTTGCCGCGCAATCCGTCCACGATTCCCAGGCCTTTCGCGATGACCGCCTTCGCGCGACCGCGGAACACTCCGGCGAGTGCGAGGAACGGCAGCGGCAGGACGTCGTACGCGAAGAAGCGCACCCACTGGGCCGCATGCGCGTGTCGGCGGAGGAACCAGATCGAGTTCACGCCCATCATCCACTTGCGCCGCGGGTTGTAGCCGCCGCCGGTCGCGAGACTCGTCGCGTGCAGCGCGGCGACTTCGCCGACGCGACGCACGGAAAATCCAGCGGCCTTCGCGCGCAGGCACAGATCGACGTCCTCCATGTACGCGAAGTAGAGCGCGTCGAAGAGCCCGACCTTCTCCAGTGCGTCGCGGCGTGCGAGCAGCGCGCAGCCGGCGACGTAGTCCACGTCGCACGTCGTCTGGAACTCTTGCCCGTCGCGTTCGCCGTGCCCGACGAGCGTCGACAAATTCTCGCGCCACGTCAGCATCCCGCCCGCCGCCCACACCTTCGTCGGATCGTCGCGGTAGAGCACGCGCGGACCGACGATCCCGACGGTCGGATGCGCTTCGAGTTCGCGCACGAGCCGTTCGAGCGTTCCATCGGGCAGCACGACGTCGTTGTTCACGAAGAAGACGGCGCCGGCGCCGCGCTCGAGCGCTAGCCGCGCGCCTTGGTTGCTCGCCTCGCCGAAACCGAGGTTCGAGGCGTTCAGGATCACGGTCGCGCGTGGGAACTCGGCGACGACGCGTTCGAGCGAACCGTCCGTCGAACCGTTGTCGACGAACACGATGTCGGCCGGAGCGATGCCGTTCCGGCTCAGCGATCGCAGGCAGTCGAGGTTCTCCTCGCCGCCGTTCCAGTTCGCCACCACGGCCGCGACGCGCACGCTCACGTTTCGCTTTCGCCTGGGCGCGACTTGGAGCTCTTTTCCACGCGGGAAATCGCCGATCCGGCCGCGAACAGCGTCTCGACCGTCTCACCCGGCGCGATCTCGGCGCCCGAGCGCACCGCGGAGCCGTCGCTCGTCTTGCGCGTGATCGAATAGCCGCGTTCGAGCACCCGGAACGGCGAAATCGAGTCGAGTGCGCGAGCGGCGAGCGCGAGCCGGTGGACACGCAAGTCGAGTTCACGCCTCCCGGCCAGCGCGAGTCTCGGCGCGACGCGCTCGATACGCCGTGAGCGCGCGTCGAGTTCGGCGTCCATCGCCGCGGCGAGCCGGCTTCCCGCGCGCTCGAGCTCCGCACGCGTCCGTGCGAGGCGCGCGTGCGGCGCTTGGTTCGCGAGGCGGCTCGCGGCACGATCGAGGCGCGCTCGCGCTCGATCGACGACGGCTCGACCGAGCAGGTCGATGCGTGTCGCGGATTCCAGTCGGCGCGCACGGACTTCGATCACGCCATCCATCGCACGCGCGAGCTCGCCCTCGGCTCGATCGATACGCTCGATGCGCGCCGCGCGGTCGGGAATCGTGCGCTGTGCCGCATCCGTCGGCGTGTGCGCGCGCACGTCGGCGACGAGATCGGCGAGCGTCGTGTCGGTCTCGTGTCCGACGCCGGAAACGACCGGCACGCTCGCGCGGCGGATGGCCTCGAGCACCGGCATTTCGTTGAACGACCACAAATCCTCGAGTGATCCGCCGCCGCGCACGACGCAGATCACGTCGACACTACTCGCGTCGAGCCGGTCGATGGCCGACGCGATCTCGGCCGCGGCGCCGGGACCTTGCACGGACGTGTGAACGAAACGCACAGGATAGCTGGGCCAACGCGCCGAACGCGTGCGCAAGAAGTCCTGGATCGCAGCACCGCTACGGCTCGTCACGAGACCGATCACGCGCGGCAGGTCCGGCAGCGGCCGATGGCGATCGAACCAACCCTGCGCTTCGAGCTTCTTCTTCAGCTCCTCGAGCTGCGCCAACTTCGTGCCGAGCCCCGCGGGCTCGAGGCGCGAGACGATCAACGAGTACGTTCCGCGCGGGACGTAGACGTCGAGCTTCCCGTGCGCGACGACCTGCGCGCCCTCGCGCAGATCGAACCGGACCGCGGTCGGGACCGCCGTCTTCCAGATCGTGCACGAGAGGCGCCCGTCCAGGTCGCGCAGCGTGAAGTACATGTGCCCGGACGACGCGACCTTGAGCTCGATGACCTCGCCCTCGACCTGCAACCGCCCCATCGCATCGAGGCGAGTCTTCAGCTCGCGCGACAGCTCGGACACTTTCCACGTGCGCGGTCCCGGCCCCGGTTGGATCGGCGTCGCGGAGTCCCAGGCCTCGTTCCACAGATTCATCGAGGGCCCGTTGTCGCGCATCCAGTGGACAAGTCAACCGCCGGGCGAAACGTTCGCGGGTTCGGGGGCCGCGGGCGGCGGCGTGGTGGCCGCGCGCGCGCCGACCGGGATCCCCGCAGCCTCCCAGATCGAAGCATCGGCGCGTGGCAGGAAGATCCGGTAGCGGCCGTCGAGGAACGGGACCTTCTCGTTACCCCGGATCTGCGAGCCGCCGATGAGCTCGATTTCGAGGCCTTTTTCGGCCCGCAGCACCGACATGCGGTCGGCGAACAGCTCGCGCTCGAGAGCGGAGTCGGGCGTCAAAACGGCGACGTGGACCTGGCGCAGGACCAAACCCTCGCGTGCCGAGAGGCTCTCGATCCGGTAGACGGGGCCGGAGGAATCCGCGCGAAAGCGCCGGTTCAATTCGAAGCGCAGCGCCGTCAGCTCGCGCGGATCGCCTTGCGTGACTTCCGCGCGCTGGTCCTCGCGGAAGAGCTCCGGCACCGCTTCGAACCAAGGTGTGGGATCGACGTGCGCGAGATCGATGCGCCGTGTGCCGCCGCGACCTTCGGCATCCGGCGGCGCGCCCTCGAACGGCGTCTTCACTCCGCCGCGCCGTTCCCAACCCTGCTCCAGGATGAGAGCGAGCGTGCGCGCCGTGCGACTGCCTTCGAGCTTCAATCGTTCCGCGTAGAGCGAGCCGAGCGGCCGACCGGACTCGTCGAACACGCGCAAGACAACGGGCCCGGTAGCGCCGTCGTGGACGAGTCCCGATTCGAGGAGATCGAGCCCGCTGACTTGCTCGATGGCGAACAACGAGCGCAACGCGAGGTGGACCGCGCGACTGCGTTCCTCGCGCGCGAGCCGCGCGTTCCGCAAGAGGTCTTCGGCCGCGCGCTGCAGCGTGCGAGCGTCGTCGATCGCGGGGGCCGGAGCTTCGACCGCGGTCGGCGCGATGGCACTGTCGAGTGCGCGCGCTTCGCGCTCTTCGGCCGGGACGTCCGCGGTGAAAATCGGCGCACCGGCCAGTGTCGCGAGCCGCGCCATGCCTTGCGTATAGCGCAACCACTGGCGCTCGCGGTCGAGTCGGACCTCGCGCTCGCGGCGCACTTCGGTCTCGAGCTGCGCGATGCGCAGGAGAGCTCGGTCGCGTTCCTCGCGGCACGTCGCGAGGTCCGTGGCCGGAGCGGCGACTGCCGGCAGCTGATCCCGGCCCGCCGAGGTCACCGTCTGTACGTCCGCGCCGTCGCCTCCGGCGAGCACGACCGCGAAGGTGGCCGCGAGCACGGTCGCGCGCCGTGTGCTCAACGCGGGCCCTCGGGCTCGGCGCGCGCCCGGCGATCGACACGCGCGACGGGCAGGTCGGTTTCGTTCTCGGAGCTGCTCGACCTCGTGAGCGGGATCGACGCCGAACCGTCTCGAACCAACTGCGCGCCCACGCCCGGCGCGCGACCGAAGAGCACGAACGAAGCTCGCTCGCCCGCGCCGACCTCTCCCGGTGTCCCGAGCAGTGCCGCCACGGGGTCCCCTCGTCCTGTGTCGACGAACCGAGGAGGAAAGAGCGCCGTACCCATCGCATCGACGACCGTCAAGCCCGTCGGATCGAGGCGCCCACCGGCCTCGCCGCGGACTTCGAGAACGACGAGATAGGGATCCCCCACGAGCGTCGGATGCCGTGCGCGCAGTGCCGCGGATTCGAACTGCTGGCGCTCGGGATCTGCGTGGAGCGGCGCAATACGGACGAGAATGCGCATGCCGGTCGCGAACTCACCGTCGGCGGTCCAGACACCGGCCGTCGATCCCAGCACACCTCGCGTGCGTTCCGGTCGAGCGAACCGCGACTCTTCGCGCGCGTCGAGGATCCAGCGCGCACCGAGCGCCAGAACGGGCAGGCAGACGATCGCGATCCAAGCCACCCGAGTCGGACGCGTCACTTCTCCTCGTCCCAATTCTTGGTCTTGTTCTTGTTCCACCAGCGCTGCCACTCCTCGGGGTCGCGCTCGTCGTGCTTCGACAGCCGCGTCAGGCTGGTGATGATCGGGCTCGCGATCGTGTCGTAGCGTTCGCGCGCGATGCCGTCGTTGATGTTCGAGTCCTTGGCGCCCTTGGCCGACATCACGACCTTGAGCATGCCCTCGAACGCCTTCTTGCGCGTCTCGAGATCGGACTCCGCGAATTCGCCCAGGGCGTCCGCCGCCGCACCGACGAGCGGCGCATCCTTGTGCTCGAGCAGGCCGACCAATTCGGGCACCGCGGTCTTGTCCTTCGTCTTGCCGAGCGCGTGGATCAGATCGCTCTGCACCGGAAGGTCCTTCTTGTGATCCTTCGCGCCGATCCACTTCGTGATCGCTTTCGTCGCGTCGCTGCCCATCTGCCCCATCGCCACCGCGGATGCGCGGAAGATGCGATTGTCGCGGACGCCGGCTTCGTTCTCGCGGCGCTTCGCTTCGAAGTTCTTCGAGAGCGAGGTCACGATCGCGGCTCGATCCTTGGGCCCCGAATTCTTGAACTCCTGCAGGAGCTTGTCGACGACCGCGACGGCCTCTTGATCCGCGGAACCACCCTTGCCGACGTGGCCTTTCATCTCCTCGCACAAGGCCTCGATCTCGGGCCGCTTGTCGGGCACCTCGTCGACGACGGCGGGACGGACAGGAGCGTTCGCAAGGACGGCCGGCGCCGTCGAGATCGCGAGGAGGACGAGGAGGATATGGCGATGCATCGTGGGTTCTTCTTCGGGCCCGAGGGTCGGGTCGCGGTCGCGCCATTACGGCACCGAGCGGGATCGGTCGCAAGCGTCGTACCGCGCTTGGACATCTCCACGACACCAGTCTTCCAAAGATTCGTCGCGGAGCCGGGCGAACGTCAGCCGCGGCGAGTTCCCGCCTCGTAGGACGTCTCTAGATCTTGCAACACCCGCTGCGCCGCGATCGTCCCTTTACCGCGGGGGCCGGGCAGGTCCTCCCGAGCGCCGCGGATCGAGCGCACGGGAGCGACACGCAGGCCTGAACTCGTGATCCAGACCTCGCTGGCGCGGCGAAGGTCCTCGAGATCGAGCCTCCGCTCGACGATCCCCCGGACGCTTTCGAGCCGGATTCCACGCACGATTCCCGGCAGGGCACCGCTCGAGAGCGGCGGAGTGACCGCGACGCCGTCGACGACGGCGAACACGTTGGCGCGCGCCGCTTCGACGACTTCTCCGTCCGGCAGCACGAGCAGGGCGTCGAACGCAACCGCGCGCTCGGCGTGCCCTACGTGGAGGACGCGCGCGGCGTGCTCGGTGGTCTTCCAGGAGCCGTCTGGATCCGGGAGCGCGTCGATCCCGAGCAGTTCGACGCCGCCCGCCGGCACGACTCGCGGCGCGCGCGCGCGGATCGTGAGAGACGGGTCCGTCAGGCCCTGGACCGAGGTGCGCACGAGTGCTCTCCGGCCTTCGAGACGCGCAACGAATTGCGCGAGCTCGCGCGCGATGTCGAAGTGGTCGAATGCGTCGATCCGGAAGTGCGCGCAGGTGTGCCGCAAGCGAGTCAGATGTCGCTCGACGAACCAGGCGACGCCGTCCTCGGCGAGGAGCGTGTCGAACACGCCGAAGCGCGGCGTATCGACGGCGACTTCGCGTCCGAGGTCGACGCGCGGGAACGCGGACTCGTTCACGAGGCCTCCAACGCGCGCAGGAGGCCGGCACCCTTGATCAGGGTCTCGCGTTCTTCCGCGTCGGGGTCCGAGGACCAGGTGATGCCTCCGCCGACGTGGAACGAAACCTCGCCACCGATCGCTCGAGGCCGCCACACGAGCGTGCGGATCAGGATGTTCCAAGCGGCGTGACCACGCACGTCGACGAACCCCAGCGATCCCGTGAAGAATCCGCGCCCGCTCTGCTCGAGCGCCGCGATCGCGTGCATCGCCGCGAGCTTCGGCGCGCCCGTGATCGATCCGCCGGGGAAGAGTCGCGCGAGCAACTCGAACGCGTCGACGCCGGGCCGGACGACGGCAGCGACGTCGGCGACGAGGTGGTGCACGGTCGCGTACGTCTCGAGGCGCGGGAACGCTTCGACGCGCACTTGGCCCGGGAGTGCTGCCGCTCCGAGATCGTTGCGCGCGAGGTCGACGATCATCGCCAGCTCGGCCAGGTCCTTCGCGCTCGCGAGGAGCCGTGCTGCGCTCTCGGCATCCGCGTCGGGATCCGCTCCGCGCGGCGCCGTGCCCTTGATCGGGCGCGTGCGCGCGACGCGACCGTCGAACTCGAGGAGCAGCTCGGGCGATGCCGAGAGCAGCGCGCCGCGCCCGCCTGGTGTTCCCCGCGGGACCATGGACTCGTCCCACCCCGCCCAAGCCATGTAGGGCGCCGGATTCACGCGACGCAAGCGCAGGTAGAGGTCGCGTGGGTCCCCGACCAGACCCACTTCGAGACGGTGCGCGAGGTTCGCTTGGTACAGGTCTCCTCGCGCGATGCGTTCGCGCAGATCCGCGACGCGCGCGCGGTGTTCTTCCGGCGACGTGGCGCGCTCGACAGGGCCCACAGTGCGCGCGGGTTCGAACGTCGCAGCACTCTCCGCGAGCAACGCTTCGATCTCGGCGCGTCGCGTGGCCACGTCGGCGCGAAGGTCACCGGGATCTTCACCGAGGACGAGCCACGCGCGCGACGTCCTCTCGTCGAGCACGACGAAGTCCGTGTACAGCCCGCCGACGACGAGCGGAGTTCTCCACGGCTCGCGCGCGACCTCGACGGGACGCTCCCCCGCCGCGCCGAGGTCGTAGGCGAGTGCACCGACGAAACCGCCGTGAAACGGACCCGGAACATCGTCTCCGCGTTCGGGCTCGAGTTCGCCGTGCAGCGCGCGCAACCCGTGGATCGACGCCTTGATGTCGACGCCGCAGAGCGGATCGAACGCGATGAGGCTCGTCTGTCGCGGCGCGCCGCCCGCGCTGTCCAACGCGATCACGCCGCGCCGACCGGCGAGTCGCGCGAAGAGGTCTTCGAAGCACGCGCGCCCCGTGATCGGGGAGACGCGCGGTCGCATCCGGAAACGTTTCACGCCGTCCGTGCGCGCGGCGCCACGCGCGGAAAACTCGCCCCGAAACGGCGGTGGTAGCGCCAGGCGAGGAACGTCGAGAGCGCGAGGAGGATCGCTCCGAATACGAAGGGGCTCGACGGACCGAAGTGTCCGAACGCGAAGCCCGCGACGGCCGGCCCGACCATGCGCGCCAAGCTCGACGTCGAGGTGAAGAGGCCCAAGTAGGCACCTTGCTGGTCGCTCGGCGACGCGCGCGAGAGCAAGGACGACACGGACGGATTGTTGAGTCCGAACCCGATGGGCAGGACGAGGCACGCGGCGACGACGACGCCCCACGTCGGCGCGAGTGCGAGTCCGATCAGTCCGATCCCGAGGATCGCGGGTCCCGCGATGGCGAGCTTGGTCTCGCCGAATCGCGGTACGAGCCGACGGATGAGTCCGCCTTGGATGATCGCGGAAACGATACCGATTCCGGCCAAGTAGCGACCCGTGATCGGTGCCGCGCGCAGGATCTCGTCCACGCTGGCCGTCTCGACCGGCTGCGTCAGTCCGAACACTTCGGGGAAGCGCGCGAGTCCGAACACGGTGAACATGGACTCGAAGCTCGAGAACGCCGCGACGAACGCGAAGCCCATCACGAAGAGCGTTCCGAGTCTGGGATCACCGAAAGCCATGCGCATCTGCGCCAAACCGAAGACGCGCGTCTCGGCTCCGGCCGCACGCGGCGGCTCGCGCAGCGTGATCGCGCCGAAGATCGCCGCAGCGAGCGACAACCCGGCCGCGAACCAACCCGGCGCCGCCATGGAGATGTGCGTGAGCTCGCCGCCGAGGAGAGGTCCGAGACAGAAGCCGAGTCCGAACGCAGCGCCGATGAGACCCATGCCCTTCGCGCGATTCTCGGGTGTCGTGACGTCGGCGATGAAAGCCTGTGCCGTCGAGACGTTCGCACCGAAGAACCCGGCCAGGATGCGCGCGACGAAGAGCATCGCGAGCGAGTCGGCGTTCGCGAAGATCACGTACGCGACCGCCGTTCCGACGAGACCACCGACGAGGACGGGCTTGCGTCCGATGCGGTCCGACAGCCGGCCCCAGAACGGCGCGAAGAGGAATTGCGCGCCCGAGAAACTCGCCATGAGCAGACCGATCGTCTGCGGATCGGCCCGGTAGACCTCCGAGTACACGGGGAGGAGCGGAATCACGATCCCGAACCCGAGCAGGTCGATGAAGACCGTCAGGAAGATGAAAATCAGCGGGGAACGGGGCTTCCTGGCGTCGCTAGGGGGACTCATCGAGTCCGGGAAGATAGCAAGCATTCAAGCCCGACCGAGGTTCGTCCGATGGATCGCAACATGAGCACCACCCGCCTTCTCTCCGCGGTCGCCACTTGCGCACTGGGTCTCTCGGCGTATCAGGGCAACCTCGTCGCTCGATCGGAGGCCCAGAACGGCGGGCTCGAAAAGGACGTCGCCGCGCTGCAGAGGGTGGTCCTGGTGCAGGCGAAGGAACTCGCCGAGACGAAGCTCCTCGTCGAGAAGAGCGCCCGGTACGCGCAGGAGCAGTCCAAGGCTGCGGCCGCGCTGGCCACGGCCCTCGACGACGTCGAACAGAAGGGCTTCACCTTCGGGATCAATCCGGAGTCGCGTGTCGCCCTCTTGCGCGGCTGGCGCGAGGCCCTCGTGGCCGCGCAGCGTGACGTGCCGGTCGTCCCCGAGGCCCCGCCGGCCACGGCGAAGTCGACCGCGCAACGCTGATCGAACGCAGCGTCCGTCGATCGGCTCTTTCCAGTGCCGCGGGAGTCGTGCCACGATGCGGGCATGAACCCGCTCGTCGTCGCCAGCGTTCTCGCGCTCGTCCCAGCACTCGGGGATTCCGGCCCGAAAGCGCCCAGCGCGAGCGATGTGCAGGACGCGGTGAAGCGCGCTGTCCCGATGCTCGTCGAGAAGCGCGAGGCGTACTCCGAGACGGGCGGCAAGCATTCGAAGAGCGGCGAGAAGCCGGTGAAGAAGGCCGGCGTCGAGCCGCGCGAGTGGCCGTACGAGGGCGTCTACCGCGTCGCCGGCGACATCCCGCTCGGCTATCGCATCGGTGGTACGTCGATCGTCGCGACGGCGATCGTCGAAGCGGCCGGCGGCGCGCCGCAAGGTGAGAGTCGCGACGCGGTGCTCGGGGGGCTCGACTTCGTGCTCGAAGCGTTGGAAGACCCCCGCATGGGGCCGGCTTTCGAGAAGGGCTACGACGTGCGCGGTTGGGGTCATGCCTACGCGCTGACGTTCCTGCTGCGCCTGCGTTCCGCGCGCCTCGTGCCGGAGAAGAGCAAGAAGGACGTCGAGCAGGCCGTCGACATGCTCGTGAAGCGCCTGCAGGAAACGGAGATCGGCCAGCGCGGCGGTTGGAACTACTCGCGGCCGGCCGGCGACGCATCGGACGCCTCGACCTTCATGACGGCATCGACGTTGTTGGCACTCTTCGAAGCGCGGCAGCAGGGCGAGAAAGTCGACGTGAAGGTCGTCGAACGCGCGCTGACCACGCTCGAGGACGCACGCATCGAGACAGGCGCGTTCCAGTACGGATCCGACAAAGACTCGCACACGGGCAAGGGGTTCGAGGACGTGCCCGGCGCGATCGGACGCATGGCCGTGTGCGAAGTCGCGCTGTACCTCGCCGACCGAGGCAGCGTCGAGCGCATTCGTAGCTCGATCGCGGCGTTCTTCGAGCATTGGGAGTGGCTCGAGAAGCGCCGCAAGCAGAACGGGACGCACGTGGCTCCGTACATGATCGCGCCGTACTACTTCTTCTATGCCCACCGCTATGTCGCGCAAGCGATCGAGTTCCTGCCTGAAGCGGAACGCGTTGAATCCCGCGGCAAGTTGCACACGCTCCTGTGGAAGGTGCGCGAGGACAGCGGCGGTTGGAACGACCGCGTGTTCCCGCGCAGCGAATCGTTCGGAACGGCGATGACCGTGCTCGCGCTCGTCGAACCGACGTTGGGGCGACCGGCGGGCTGGGCGAAGGAAGAGCGAACGGGTCGCTGATCCGCCGTACACTCGAGCCACGATGTTCCTCGCACTCCTGGTTTCGACTCTCATCGCCCCGGCCGACTCCTGGCGCACGGATCGCACGTGGTACGACGGTCTCGCGGAGAAGTGCGTGTACGAAGCAACGCGCACGATCTACGGCGTGGAACGCCGCTACGAGGCGATCGCGTACACGAACAAGGAGCTCGTCGATCCCGAACGCGGCGTGAAGTCCGATGGGAACGAGGGCATCGAGGCGTTCAAGCACCACTGGTCCGAACGCGTGCCGACCGAGCGCTACGACTACGACTTCTCGACGATGAGCTACACACGCGTCGCGGACCTCGCGGCCTGGAAGCTCACGGTGTCGACGCAGGAAGATTGCGGTTCGAGCTTCAAGGAGGTGTGGCGTGACGATTCGAAGTTGCGCTGGTCCGAGTCCGTGTACTTCCCGGGCGCCGGACGACGCGAAGGCAAGCTCTTTGGAGACACGAACTTCTTCGACGCGTTGACCCTCGTCTTGCGCGGGCCCGACTTCGCACGGTCCGGAGGGGGCGTCGAGCTCTCGGTCCTCCCGATGCAGAAGGACACGCACGCCGTCTCGTTCGAGCCTGTGCGGTGCACAGTGGTCGCGGGAGAGACGAGCGAGCTCGATCTCCCCATCGGCAAAGTTCGCGCGCGCGAGGTGAAGCTCGTGAAACCCGACGGATCCGTCGAAGCTCGCTACTGGTTCGCCGACGACGCAACGCCGCCGATGTTGAATGCGCTGGTGCGATTCGAAGGGCCGCAGGGCATCACGTACCGACTGAAGAGCCACGAACGGTTGGCTTACTGGAAACGATGAGTCGGCGCGTCGTCGGTACGGTGCCAGGCACGACTCCGACGGATTCGCGCAGCGGATCGCGCGCGCGCGGTCCGCTGCGCGAATCCGTCGGAGTCGTGCCTGGCACCGTACCGACGACGACTCTCGCGGCCGACGCGGACCGGTTCTTGGTCGAGATGGCCGCGACGCGCGGAGCGTCCGAGCACACGTTGCGCGCTTACCGCGGCGACCTCGCGAGCTTCCTCGCGTCGTGCACGAAGTACGGCGTCGACACGCCGCGCGCGATCACGCCGCGCACGTTGCGCGCTTGGCTCGCGGACCTCGACGAATCCGGACTCGCACGCTCGTCCATCCAACGCCGCTTGTCGGGCGTGCGCTCGTTCCTCAAGCACTTGCTGAAGCACGGCGCGATCGACGTGTCCCCCGCCGCGGGCTTGCGGCAACGTCGCGTCGCGCGCGACCTGCCCGGAGCGCTGGCGCTCACGGAAGTCGAAGCGCTGCTCGACTCGACGGACGAGTCGACGCATGCCGGTCGACGCGACCGCGCGCTGCTCGAACTCCTCTATTCGGCCGGCACGCGCGCGGCCGAGACGGTCGGCCTCGACGTCGCCGATCTCGACCTCGGACGCGGCGTGGCGCGCGTGCGCGGCAAAGGTCGCAAGGAACGCCTCGCGGCCCTCGGCCGTCACGCGGTGCGCGCGATGAAGCTGTACCTGGCCGACCCCGAGCGAAGAGGGCCGCAGAGCGCGAGCGCGGTCCACGCCGTATTCCTCGGACCGAGCGGCAAGCGACTCACGACGCGCTCACTGCAACGGATCGTGTCGCGCGCTGTGTTGCGCGCCGGGATCCATCGTCCGGCGACGCCGCACACGTTGCGGCACAGCTTCGCGACGCACCTTCTCGACCGCGGTGCGGACCTGCGCTCCGTCCAGGGCCTGCTCGGTCACGCGCACCTGACGACGACGCAGATCTACACGCACGTGTCGATCGAACGGCTCCGCGAGGTCTACGAGCGTGCGCACCCGCGGTCGGGCAAGGCCGACTGACGCGTCAGCTCGTCGACGCGAGCACGCGCTCGCGTGCCGCGGCGACCCGCGCCTCGCCGCGGTCGTCGGCCAAAAGCGCGGCGAGTTCAGCGAGCACGCGCCAACGGTTCGCGACCTCCGCGAGCAGCGCGGTGTCCAGACTCGAGGCCGAGCAGAGCTCGCGGTACGCACTCTCGTGGCGCGCGATCCATGCCTCGAATGCCGGCTCGTCGAAGTCGGGACGGAGGACGAGCGCGAGCACGACGCGCGCGAACGCGGCCTCTTCGCCGAAACGCCAGGCCGCATCCGTCGACGCGCAGTTCGCATCGATCGCGGCGTAGAGTTCCGGTTGCGCCGCGACACGCAGCGCGACGCCGCGAGCGAGGAGTTCGAGCGCCTGCGCCGCGCGCAAGGTCAGTTCGCTCCGATCGGCGTGCTCGCCGAGTGTGCCGATCGTCGGCGCGACCGCGCCGCGTCCGAGCAGCGCTTCGTCTCCAAAGGCAAGCTGTGGGTGCGCGTCGCGCACCGAGTCGACGAGTGAGCTTCCCTCCCACTTCGCTGAGTTCTCGGGCGCCGGACTCGTCCCGTTCATCACGTTCGACCAGTACACGTGTTCCACGCTTCCCCGCGACTCGCACGCCGCACGAACGAGGAACACGGCGAGCAGCGCGACGCACCGCATCACGGCTTCTTCTCGAAGAGGAGATTGCGCGCGTGATCCTTCACGTTCCACGGCGCCTTCTCGCCGCCGAGGTGCTCGTGGAAGAACGCCAAGTGCTCGTTGTAGTAGACGGCCATCTCGTGCCACGCGGGCCAGTGACCCGCTTCGGGCAGGATGACGAGCCGCGACGGAACGCCCTGCTTTTGCAGCGCTGTGAAGTACGCGAGGCTCTGCGTGTACGGGCAGCGATAGTCGAGTTCGCCCGCGATGACGAGCGCCGGCGTCTTGAAGTTCGGGACGTAGTTGCACGGCGACCACTTCTCGTAGTCGCCCGAGGTCCACGGCGTTCCGCGCATGTCGTGCTCGGGAAACCAGAGTTCCTCCGTCGATCCATGGAACGCGCGCAGGTCGAAGAGCCCCATCATCGCCGCGTTGGCCGCGAAGCGATCGGTTTGCCCTTCGACCCACATCGACATGTACCCGCCGTAGGACCAACCCATCAGGCCCATGCGCTTCGCGTCGACGTAGTCGAGCGACGCGAGCGCATCCGTCACGCGCATGAGATCGCGGTACACGCGTCCGCCCCAATCGCCGCGGATCGCGTCACAGTAGTCCTGGCCGTAGCCCGTCGAGCCCGTCGGGTTGCAGAACGCGACCACGTATCCCTTTCCCGGATAGACCTGCCAATCGCCGCGAAACCCGTCGGTCCACTGCGACTGCGGGCCGCCGTGAACGTTGAGGATCAGCGGATACTTCTTCTGCGGGTCGAAGCCGTGCGGCGTGACGAGGAAGCCATGGATCTCGTAGTCGCCCTCACCCTCGACGCGGAACTCACTCGCAGGACGGATGTCCACTTCGGCCGCCACGGCTCGATTCAACTGCGTCAACTTGCGCGGCTCTGCGGCGCGTGCGTCGTGCGCGTAGAGTTCCGCCGGTTCGCCGACCGTTCGCGCCGCGTAGACGAGGCCGCCGTCCGCAGCGAGTTCGAATCCGCCGAGCGTTCCGTGCACGAGCAGCTCCCGCGGTGAACCACCCTCGACGGCGATCTCGTACAGCGGCGTGCGACCGCGCACGTCGGCTTGGAAGACGATGCGCTGCGAGTCCGCGCTCCAGCGAAAGTCGTCGACCCAATCGTCGAATCCACCGCGCTCGGTGAGGTGACGTACTTCAGCGCTGCGTCGATCGAACAACGTCAACCGGCGCAAGTCGGCTTCGTAGGCCGGCGTCGCCTGACTCACGTACGCGATCCAACGCCCATCGGGCGAGTACAGCGGAGCGCCGTCCCATCCGTCGTTCTCGCCGGTGACGCAGCGCGCTTCGCCACCCGAGACGGGGACGATCCACAAGTCCGCGTTCGTGGATTCGGCTTGCTTCGCGTCGCGATTCTGCACGAAGCACAGCTCCGTCGAATCCGGCGAGAACGTGAAGCCGCGTCCCCCGCCGAGTTGGAACGTCGGCGCGTCACGGTCCAGCGGTGTCAGCGCGCGCACGACCGCGCCGCTCGCGGCGTCGATCAACACGACAGCACTGCGTTTGCCCTGGTGCCAAGAAGTCCAATGGCGGTAGAGGAGCTCGTCGGCCGCGCGCACTTTCGTCTTGCCCTCTTCGAGTCCTTTGCGGATGCGCTCGTGGCACTCGGGCTCGATCCCGCACTCCGGAAACAACTCCGTCGCGGCGGCGATCCACCGTCCGTCGGGCGACATCACGGGATCCGACAGGCCGGGCGCGAACTTCGTCAGCTGGCGCGCGTCGCCGCCGACGAGCGACAGCTTCCATATCTGGCTCGATCCGTCGCGATTCGACGTGAAATAGAGCGCAGTACCGTCGGGCGTGAACTGGGGCCCGGTGTCGTTCTTCTTCAGGGAAGTCAGTGCGCGCGCGTCCGATCCGTTGCGGTCCGCGATCCACAGCTCGGACCAGCTCGACCCCGCCTCGAGGTTCGTGCGGCGCACGCCGAACGCGACGCGCGTTCCGTCGGGTGACAGCGCGGGTGCGCTAGGAGCCGCGAGCCTGTAGATGTCTGCGATCTCGAACGCGCGTCCGGTGTTCGGGGCACCGACGCTCGGCTGCGGGGCTTCGGTGAACGATCGGGTCTCGCGCGGCGCAGGTAGCGACGCAGAGCAGGCTGTGAGAAGAGCCAGAAGGACGAACGCGCGGGGGAGCAGCATGCGCGAGAGCGTAACGGGCCCCGCGAAGCCACGCGCGCCCCCGATCACGACGAATTCCTACGGTCCAGCGGCGGCCGCGCCCGGCCGAAATCGTGCGCGTTGCTCGAACGATCGGCGCAGGAACTCGACGTCGCCCGGAGCCCACGGCGTCGGACGATAGTCGGCGTCGAGCACCTCGATGTCCCCCGCGCGCCCTACGACGACGTGTCGTTCGCCGGGCCGCACTGCGGCGTATTGGCTGTACATCGCGAGGGTGAGGACGCCGCGGTCCTCGGGGTCGAAGAGATTGCGACCGATGCAGTGGTCCGCGGGCGGATTCACACAGCCGAGGACGTCCGACATCAGCGTGGCCGCCACGTCGAAGTGCGACGTCGTGTGATCGATCGCCCTGGGCGCCAGTCCCGGCCTGCGCACGAACATCGGCACGTGCGATTGATAGCGCGCAAAGTTCGAATTGTGGCCCCAGTACGCGAGACCGAGATCGTTGAACTCCTGCCCGTGGTCGCCGGTCACGAGGATCGTGCTCGTGCCGAAGAGTCCCCGCGCGCGCAAGGCGTCGATGGCTCGACCGGCTTGATGGTCCGACCAGCGCACTGCATTGCGATAGAGGTTGTGGAACGGCTCCGGGTCCGTGTCCGCGTCGAGAGCCAGGTAGTCCACCTGCTTCCAACTCGGCTCGAACTCACGCGGAAAGTCGGCGGGGACGTCGTACGCGTGCGGCGCGTCGTAGAAGAGCAGCGTGAAGAACGGTCGTGGATCGCGCCGCGCGGCGAGCCAGGCCAAGAAGTCGTCGGTGAGATCGCGATCGCATTCCGCCGGACCGTTGCCGTCGGACTCGCGGCGCAAGCCGGCGACACCCGCGAAGATCGTCTCGTCGAACTCCGGGCTGTAGATCGGCGCGCTCCGGAACACCTGGATCTCGTAGCCCTGATCTTTGAATCCCTGCACGAGCGCGCACGGTCGCTGCTCGGCCAACACGTCGTGCCAGTACGTCCCGGGCAGGCCGTAGAAGAGCGAGAACATCCCGACGCGCGTCGCATTCCCACCGCTGTGGTGGTTCGTGAAGCGCACGGATTCCTCGGCCAAAGCCGCTAGATTCGGCGTCACGCGCGACGTCAGCGCGTCCGCACGCCACGAATCGACGACGATCATCACGACGTTCTCGCGCTGCGCCGGAGCGACGAAGCGTAGCGGCTCGCGCGGATAGAGAAGTCCTGACGGCGTTTCGCCCGGTACGAACTTCGCCCGCGCGACCTCGACGCCGAGACGCTTCATCACGCCCTTCGCCGTCGCCGGCTTGTGCAGCGGGAGCAAGCTCACTTGCTGCGTAACGGGCGCAAAGGCGGCCGCGTTGGCCCAAATGTGCGCGCCGTTGTGAAAGACGACGACGAGTGCGAGTCCCAAGGCGACGTACCGACCCGCGCGCCCGCCGCTCGTGCGCTGCGTGATGCGCCACGCAGCGAACGACCACGCGACGAGGACGAGGAGCAGCGCGAGCGCGATCCCCGCGAATGCGAGATGCGTGCGAAGCGGCATGTGGAAAGTGGTGTCCGCGCCGCCGTCCGTCATCAGGCGCCACACCGACGCGTCGAAGTGAAAGCGATACTGCTGGTAGATGAACGTGTCGACGAGGGTCGCCGCGAGCGCGACCAGCGCGAGCATGACCGCGACCGGAACGACGACCGCGCGCCGCGGCACGATCACGACGACCGGCAGCGCGAGGACGACGAGCACGAGCGCGAGGAGTGACGCCTGCGTCACGAACATCGATACACGAAACGCATGCGGCGCGAAGCCGGTGGCTTCGGGCGCGACCGCCAAGTAGCGCAGCGCGATCAGCGCGAAAAGCACCCCGGTCCCGAGGAAGAACCAGCCGCACCAGCGGATCAAGAATCGGCGCGGCGCGAGCGTACTCATCCAACTACGGAATAACAGGCGAGCCGTCGATCACAAAGCGCCCGTGCGAACGCGCGCGAATCGACACCCGCGACCTACTTGCGGCGTGAGGCTCGGCGGGTCCCCATGAGGTGTTAGGGGAGGCTCCTTGTTCCCCGCGCGGACGGTTCACGGACGCGCCCTGGAAGATCCCCCGCATGATTGCCGCGTCGATCGGGGTAGGCGCACGGCACCGTGGCCGTGACAACCGGGCTCCGGGGAGTGCGGAACCGGAGCCGATTGCAGCCACCTCGGTCCCGCGCATGCCACGCGCACACCCGGCACGAGGGCGGCGCCGATCAGAGGATCCAGAGGTCGACGCCTGGCGTGGTCGCATAGCCGCACATGCCCGCCGGATCGAGCACTCTGCCTTGCAGCGTCCAACGCATCCCGAGCAGGCTCATGCTGCTCGGAATCGCGAGCGTGCGCGCTCCCTTCCCGACGCCCGGCACGCCGGCAGGCCCGGAAAGGGGCACGGGTAGCGACCAGGTCGGTCTGGCGACCAACCAGTTCGGGCAGGAGGTCGTGAAGGGTGCCTGGCCGTGGAAGCCGATCGAGATCATTGCCGGCGCTGCGCCCAGTGCATTCTCGATCGAGCACACCACGGAAGACCCAATTGAACTCGCACCCTTGACCGTCAGAACGGGAGTGATCGCGCCGGAGCCGGCGCTGCCCTGCCCGAATGCGATCGCGCCCGAGGGAATGTTGAAGTAGATGTCGTTCGGCGCACCGTTCCGTTCATCGCACCAAGCGACGTAGGCGCCGTGGTTCGACGCGGCCAGGGTCGGAACGTTGCAGATTCCAAGCCCGCCGTTCTGGTTCATCCGCACGGCTTCAGCGAGCCAAGTGGCGCCGCGGTCGTTGGAGCGATTCAGAAAGACGCTCTTGTCGCCCGTGGCATCCTCGTAGTGCAGCCAAGTCGCATACACGTCACTGCCGGAAGCTGCGATCCTGTGCTGCCAGGACGATCCATCTCCCACACTCGTTACGACGTCGAGCCGCGTGTCCGCCGATTGCCAAGTCTGTCCGGCGTCCAAAGAGCGATTGAAGTAGATGTCGGTCGGCGACGCGCGGTAGTCCTTCCATGCGATGTGCACCGCCCCTCCCGCTGAGGTGACTTGCGGGTCATACGCCAGCGCTGCGGGGCTCGAGACGCGCGCCGGACTGTTCAGCCACGTCAGTCCCGCATCCAGCGAGCGATTCAACGAACACCATTGCTGCTGGGTCGTGAAATTGTGATCGGTCCAGGCGACGAAGATCCGATCGCCTTCGACGCAGGACGTGATGCCAGCCGACGAAGTTCCCGTCGGATTCGTGTTCAGCCGGACGGGCTGTGGAAACCAAGTCGTCCCATGATCTTGCGATACGTTGACGAAGGCGGCCCAGTGGTTCGGGCTCGTCGCGATGCGGCCACGCCACGTGATGGCGACGACGGCGTCGGAACACGCGATCTCTGGAAAGTCCGAGGATCCATCGGAGGGAGCTGCCGCGGTATCGATCCTCGGGGGAGTCGCGAGCCACGTGAGCCCGGCATCGGTGGACCTGTTGAAATAAAGCCCCGGATTGTCGGGACGGCTATCGATCCAGATGACGTAGACGCTGTCTCCGCTCGCGGCGAGGTGATGAGTCAGCGCGCTGGAGCCGTAGGGCGGCGTGCCGGTGTCGATTCGAATCGATTGCGGGAGCCACGTCACGCCCAGGTCCAACGAGCGATTGAAGTAGACGTCGGACGGCAACGCCGAGCCCACGGGGTTCGCCGTCCAACACACGAAGAGCCGGTCGCTGGCGCTCGCGAAGTAGGGATGAGAGCAATGGAGCGTCAATCCTTGCGGAAATGTCCCGACGCTGACGCGCGTTTCGGCTGCGCCCCAAGTCGCGCCGCGATCGAGGGAACGGTTGAAGTAGACGTCACCGGCCCACGAGTTTCCGACCAGTGTGCGGGCTTCGCGCCAAACGGAGAGCACAGTGTCCCCGGAGATGGCCAACTGCGGCACTATCGAGTCGAAGGCGCCCGGCAGCGTGCCTGTGTCGATCCGAGCGTCAGGCACCTTCTGCGCATGAACCGAAGCGCAGAGAACGATGCCGGAGACAAGTGGCAGAAGAATGCGAGCGGCCATCGAGGTTTGACCTTTTACGAAATGGATCCAACAGTGTCTTGGGATCCCCATCGTACCGCTTCATCGGAGACGCATGGATTCGCGCGCAGGAGCGGGAACCTCGAACCGCATCGTCGCAGTGCTCGCTATCGACGCCGGGTTTGCCAGGGCCGATAAAAGAGGAACCACCCTTCCCCGTGCTGTCGCGGATGGGTGGTTGAGTGGTGACCCCAAGGGGATTTGAACCCCTGTCGCCAGGATGAAAACCTGGTGTCCTAGGCCGGGCTAGACGATGGGGCCGACCAGGTTCGAACTCGGCTTGCGCTTCGTTCGAGGGCGAGGAAGGTACGGCCGCTCGGCGGGGCTGTCAACGACCCGAAAGGTCGCCTCGCGTCCCGCTCAACGCCACCCGGCGAGCGCTAGCTGGCCGAGCACGTGCCGGTACTCGCGCTCGATCCCCTCGACGACCGCCCGATCGCCGCGCACCCAACCCGGCAGGACCTCCCAGGTGTAGGTCTCGATCTCGACGTGGAGCTCGTTCACGGACCAGCCCGTGGGGTCGTTCACCAGGCTCGCGAGGATCGCGTCGGCGTCCTCGCGCGTGGTCCCGAGCGCGCCGCCCACGTCCTCGAGGTCGACCGGCACGTGGAAATGACAGCTCCACTCCGCGGCGGAGAGCCACAGGTCGCGACGCTCCGAGGTCAGTTCGCGTGCGAGGTCGGGCAGGTCGTCGACGGCGAGCGGCTCGCGCGCGCCGTGTCCTCGGACTTGGTGGAGGAATCGCGGCTCGTCGAGGGCCAAGAGACGCTCGACGCCGTTCGGGTTCGTGCCCGGCGCGACGACGCGCAGCGCGCTCGCGTACTGGAGTTTCGCCGGCGTCGCGCGTCGGTGCGCGGCGAGGTCACGCGCCACTTCGTCCGCTTCGCCCTCGACCGCCGAGTGGCACGCGTCGAGACACGCGCCGATGTGACGATCGACGATCTGCTGGGCGTTCGCGCTCGAACGATTGCGTTCGTCCTGCAACAACGGCACGGCGCGCTGCGCCACGAACCCGGCGAACTCGGTCAGCGCGCGTTGCGTCGGCGCGTTCGCACCCGGCTCGGGTTCCAGAGCGAGGATGACGCGCACGCCGGTGGATTCCTCGAGCGTCGCAAGATGGTCGGCGCAGAGCGCGAGTTGGAACGCGCACTGCTCGCGATGCTTCTCGGACAGCGTGCTCCCCCATCCGCCCGTGTGCGTGCTGATCGAGACGTGCCGCGTCGCGAGGCCGCTCGCACCGTTCAGTCGGCGCACGAGCGCGGTCGCGATGCGCGCGACGTCGAGCGTGTACTCGAGCCGCTCGGATTGGGCCCAATGGGGCTCGAAAACGCGTTGTTTCAGGCCTTCGTCACCGAAATCGCCGAACGGGAACGCGTTCCAGGTGAACGGGTCGAGGCCCAAAGTTTCGAGCTCGCGCGCGAGGGTATCGAGCTCGTGCTCACCCGCGGGAGCGGCGAGCGTGCGCGCGAGCGACGCCGGCACGTACATGCCGACACCGAACGGTTGCGCGCCGCCGAGCGCGGATCGCACGGGCTCGATGACGGAGCGCAGCAAGGCGACGAGGGTCCCGACGTCGGTGCACGCGCGCAGATTGAGGCAGTACCCGAGTCGAACGACCCGATCGGCATGCGCCGCGTGTCGCAGGATCATCGCGCGTGCCTGGATCCCGTGCGGATCAGACCGCGATCCCTTCGTCGACGAGCAGCACCGGGATGCCGTCGCGCACGGGATAGACGATTTTGCCGTCGTGGCGCACGAGTCCGGCCTCGAGCTCGGTCGCGACCGGTTTGCCGCCGACGTTCTGCGCCTGGCCGCCGCGCACGCGCTGGTTCACGCGCTCGAGGACGTCGGCACCGGCTTCGGCCAAGCGTTGCCGCGTGTCCGGGCAAGCCAGCATCTCGAGCAGGTCGCGGTCGATGGAACGGCGATTCTTCGCGGGGGACGACATGACGGCGGAGTGTAACGAGCCGAACGTCCGCGCGGCTCGGACTTGACTCGGGAAGGGCGCCGACGGAGCCTCGACCGTGCGTGTTCGCCGAACTCCTACTGACCTCGATCGGCGCGATCTCCTCGGCGAACGCGAAGTTCCAGTCGGAATCTCCGCCGGCGACAGCGGCGCGCTTCGAGTTCCCGGTGGGCAGCCTTTCGGACCTCGCGGCGGCGCTGGCCGCGGACCAGGCTCCAGCCGTTCTCGCGCGCGAGGATGTGGCGACCGACTGGAACGATCCGGCGACGTTCGAGCGTTGGCGCGCCGCGCTGGAGAGCGCCGGTGGGAAGGAGGTGCGCACGGCTCGTGCGCGCTTGGCTCTCCTCGCGCTGCGGCAAGGGCGCACCGACGACGCGTGGAGCCACGCGACGATCGCCGGCGCGGATCCGTCGCTCCTCGCCGCGCTGCTGCCGCGCTTCCTGCCGGGAATCGGCGCCGACGACGCCGTCGGAATCGGAGGTCTCGCCGGTGCGCTGCCCGACGGTGCCGTGCTCATGCCCGCGACTCCGCCGCGCACGAAACCCCTCGAGCGCGGTCGGATCGAACGGCGCACGATGCGCGTCCGCGGACTGCGCGTGGGCGACGCCGTGCTCGGCCTGCGCATCGCCGTCGAGCCCGAGGGGGTGCAGATCGACATCGAGCACCAGGGCGGCGGGGCCGCGCGCGTCGCCGTGAAATTGCCGGTCGAGCCGGGCTTCGAACTCGGCAACGAGTACGTGGACTGGTTCCAAGCCGAAGTGAAAGGCGTCGCGCACGTCGTCGAGATCCGTCCGGGCGACGAGGAGCACACGCTGTACGGTCGCTTCGCCGTGGCCGAGCACGCCGTCCACTTCGCCCTGCCGCCCGCGGCGCCGAGCAGTGCGAGCCTCGGAGGCATCGCGATTCGACCCGAATTGGGCGCTGGCGGGCTCGCGCGCGCGGAAGCGCTGGCCCGCGCGCTGTCCGGCCGGCCGCTCGCGATCGCGGCGCACGTGGAGGCGGACGGGGCGGGCGGAGGTCCGGCGGCGACCGCTGGATACGCCCCGATCGTCGTCGATCTCCGCGACCCGCGCACGAGTGATGCGAAGGTCGCGGCCCTGTGCGGCGCCGTCGAGCGCTTCCTCTTGCGTTGAAGACCGCGTGCGGCGGGGAGTAGGCTCTCCGCGCGCGCCGGGTTTCGTCGCGCGCGTTCGTTCCCTTCGCCTCCCGCGTCCCCCCCGTCCCGCGTCCCCCCGCGCGGAGAAAAGCCCGATGCCCGGCTCGATCCAGACCGTGTATCTCGTCTGCGCAGCCGCGGGCGGGATTGTGCTCGTCGCGCAGACCGTGATGCTCATGTTCGGGCACGGCGACGATGCCGGCGGCGGCGGCCACGATGTCCCGCACGACGTGGGCAGCGCCGGCAGCGGCGAGGCGCACGAGGCGGAAAGCGGCATGTCGCTGCTCTCCGTGCGCACGATCGCGGCGTTCCTGGCGTTCTTCGGACTCGCCGGTTGGGCCGGCACGCGCGCGGGTTGGGAGACGCTGCCCACGGTCGGCGCGGCGATCGGCGCGGGGCTCGTGATGCTCGTCGCGGTCGCGTGGCTCTTCAGCCTGCAGAAGCGACTGACGGCACAAGGCAACCTCGAGCCCGCGCGGGCCGTGGGCATGACCGCACGCGTCTACTTGCGCGTTCCGGCCTCGAACAGCGGCAAGGGCAAGATCCACGTGGTCGTGCAGGGCCGCACGGCGGAATTCGCAGCGTTCACGAAGCACGCGACCCCGATCGAAACCGGTGACGAAGTGCGCGTCGTGCGCCAAGTCACGGCCGACACGTTCGAAGTCGAACCGATCGCGTGAGCACGCGCGGTTCGCCCAGCCGACTCATCCCCCTCAAGACCTCCGACAACTGATTCTCGACGGATCACTCAGCATGAACGCACCGCTTCCGCTCCTGCAGCTCGGCGATCCCAATCTGCCGCTGATCCTGATGGTCGTGCTCGGAGTCGTCGTACTCCTGAGCTTCCTGCTCGTGATCGCGCGCCGGTACAAGCGCTGCCCGAGCAACCGGATCCTCGTCGTGTACGGCAAGACCGGGACGGGCCGATCGAGCAAGTGCATCCACGGTGGCGGCGTTTTCGTCTGGCCGCTGATCCAGAACTACGAGTACCTGGCGCTCGATCCCCTGCAGATCGAGATCCCGCTACAGAACGCGCTGTCCATCGAGAACATCCGCGTCAACGTGCCGTCGGTCTTCACCGTCGCGATCGGCACGGACGAGGAGACGATGAGCAACGCGTCGATTCGCCTGCTCGGGTTGAAGACCGTCGACATCGTGAAGCAGGCTGAGGACATCATCTTCGGCCAGCTCCGTCAGGTCATCGCGTCGATGCGCATCGACGAGATCAACCGCGACCGCGAGACGTTCCTCGAGAAGATCCTCAAGAACCTCGAGCCCGAGCTCAAGAAGATCGGCCTCGTGCTGATCAACGTGAACATCAAGGACATCACGGACGAGTCCGGCTACATCGAGGCCATCGGCCGCAAGGCGGCGTCCGAAGCGATCCAGCAGGCCGAGATCGACGTCGCGCAACAGGTGCGCAAGGGCGCGATCGGCGTCGCGGAAGCGGACCGCGTGAAGGCGATCGAGGTCGCGAACAACGAGAAGTTGCGCGATATGGGCGTCAAGGAAGCCGAGCGCGAGCGCGCCGTCCGTGTCGCCGACCTGGCCAAGGAGCGCGCGATCGGCGAGCAGAAGGCGCTGTTCGAGCAGGAAGCCTCGGTGCGCGAGGCCGAGCGCCAGATGCGCATCTCGGTGGCCGAAGCGAACGCGAAGGCTGTCGCCGGCGAGAACACGAGCAAGGCCGCGATCGCGGCGGCGAACGCCGAGCTCTCGGTGCGCGAGGCCGAAGCTCAAGCGACTTCGATCCAAGGCGGGAACAAGGCGCGCGGCGCGATAGCGGCCGCGAACGCCGAGCTCATGGTGCGCGAGGCCGAGGCCTATCAGTTGGGCGAGACGCGGACGCGCGAAGCCCAGGCGAAAGTGCTCGAGGCGCAGTACTTGGCGCAGGCGAAGGCTGCCGAAGCGCAGGGCAAGAAGATCGAGGCGGAGAAGCGCGCCGAGCTCGAATCCCAGGCACGCGCCGTGAAGTCGCAGGTCATCGTCGAGGCCGAAGCGGAGGCCGAGAAGCGGCGCATCGAAGCCGAGGGCGATGCGCGTGCGAACTACGCGCGGCTCGAGGCCGAAGCGCGCGGTCAGTACGAGATTCTGGCCAAGAAGGGCGAGGGCCTGAAGAAGATCATCGAAAGCTGCGGTGGCGCCGATCAGGCGTTCCGCATGCTCATGCTCGAGCACATCGACGAGCTCTCGAAGACGGCGGCTTCCGCGATCTCGAACATCAAGTTCGACAAGGTCGTCGTGTGGGACACCGGCTCGAGCGGGGGCGGCGGCGGCACGACGCAGAACTTCATCCGCGGCGTGGCAAGCGCCCTGCCGCCGATGATGCACATGATGAGCGAGATCGGCGGCGTCAAGATGCCCGAGTACTTCGGCACGCTGAAGACCGACGACGCGCAGCCGGGCGCCCACGGCGACGAGAAGTCGGCCCGCAGTGCGCAACATCCGCCGGAAACGGACTGAAGGTGGCTGCGGAGCTGCCCTGGGCTCGCTCACGTTTTCCTGACGGCGCGTGAAGCCGTGCGGCACGCGTCGGGTGCACCGGCTTCCCCGCGCCGTCTACGTCGTTCCCAGGAAGGCGCACGAGTTCTACGCTCCACCCCCTCATGATCTCGTTCGCCGAACACCGCGCGCGTTTCCTGGAACTGCTCACGCAAGAGCGCGCCGCGGCCGTCGTCGCCACATCGCCGCACCGCATCCGCAATCACGACGCGGAGTACCGCTTCCGCCCCGACAGCGACTTCTGGTGGTTGACGGGATTCGCCGAGCCCGAGAGCGTCCTCGTGCTCTTGCCCGCGCTCACTGCGGAGACACGACCGCGCACGGTCCTCTTCCTCCGCGAGAAGGATCGCGAGCGCGAGACGTGGACGGGGCGACGACTCGGCGTCACAGCCGCGACGGCGAAGCTCGGCATCGACGAAGCTCGACGAATCGAGAATTTGTGGACGGACCTACCGCAGCTCTTGAAGGGCTACGAACGCATCGTCCACCGGACCGGCATCGACGAAGCGCGCGATCGCGAGATGCTCGCTGTTTTCGCCAAGCTGCGCGCGACCGCGAAGGCCGCTTCACCGCCGCCGGTCGCACTGCTCGACCCCGCGCCGATGCTGCACGAGCTGCGCCTTTTCAAGGACGCGAGCGAGCTCGACACGATGCGCCGTGCTGCGCGCATCACGCGCGACGCGCACGTCGCCGCGATGAGGACCGCGAAGCCCGGCGTCAACGAACGTGAGATCGACGCCTTGCTCGACGCGACGTTCCGACGCCTCGGCGGAACGGGCGCCGCGTACACGAACATCGTGGCCGGAGGCGCGAACGCGACGATCCTCCACTACGTTCTGAACGACCAACCGCTGCGCGACGGCGACCTCGTGCTCGTCGACGCCGGATCCGAGGTCGATTGGTACGCGAGCGACGTGACGCGCACGTTCCCGGTGAACGGTCGTTTCAGCGCGGAGCAACGCGCGGTCTACCAAGTCGTGCTCGACGCGCAACTCGCGGCGATCGACGCCGTGCGACCTGGAGCTGCGTTCGACGCGCCGCACGAACGCGCGCTCGAGAAGCTGTGCGCCGGACTCGTCGATCTCGGGATCGTGGACGGAACCGCCGCCGAAGTGCTCGCCGCCGAGGGCTTCAAACGCTTCTACATGCACCGCACGAGTCACTGGCTCGGCCTCGACGTGCACGACTGCGGCGCGTACCTCGCGAACGGCTCGGCGCGCGCGCTCGAGCCCGGGATGGTCCTCACGATCGAACCCGGCCTCTACTTCGCCGAGGACGATGCGGCGATCGACGCGCGCTGGCGCGGCATCGGCGTGCGGATCGAGGACGACGTGCTCGTGACGCGCGAGGGCCACGAGGTGCTCACGCGCGGCATTCCGAAGACCGTGGACGAGATCGAGGCGGCGTGCGCGGGTCGAGTGCCCGCGCTGTCGGGCGCATGAGACCGCTTCACATCCGAGGCGCCGAAATCACGCGCTCCAGTTCGCGTCGCGCGCGCGCCTGAACTTCGCACCATGTCCACCCTGATCGGTTCCCCGTCCGAGCGCTTCCCGCTCTCCCGCGCGGTCGACGCACTCGCCGAATCCGCTCGGCAAGCCGGCCGTCCCGGCCTGATCTGGATCGCCGGACTCGCCTACCCCGCGATCGGGATCGGGATCGGCGGAGTGTGGGAACAACCGGTGCGGCACATGGTCGGAAGCGACGATCCGAACTTGCGCGTCGTGCAGATCGAGGGCCTTCCGGAAACCGGTTCCGCGCTCGACTTCCTGCTCCAGGCCTACGCACCGATGTTCGCGCTGCCGTTCATCGCGGTGATGTTCCTGCCGCTCTTCCGCCTGGTCGCGGGCCTCGCGAAGGCCGGTTCCGCCGAAGCCTGGCAGCTCGCGACGGACGGTCGGCGCACACCGCGATTGCGCGCACTGTGGCGGCTCGGCTCAGGCCTCATGCTGCCGACGTACGGACTCTGGCTGCAGCTCGTGCTGATGCAGATCCTGGCGTTCCTCGTGCTGCTCGCGCCGATTCTCGCGGCGACGCGGCCGCTCGGGCAGGCCGCGGAGGACGAACGCATCGCGGTGTTGCTCGGGATGGGCGCGCTCGTCGGCCCGTTCATCCTCGTATTCGGCCTCTACATGTTGGCTCTGTCGGTGCTCGGACAGTTGGCGTTGCAGAGCTTGGCCGAAAACCGTCGCGGAGTTTCCTCGGCGCTACTCCACGCGTGGCGGATCATGCGTCACGATCCGATGGCGACCGCGCGTGCCGTCGCGGCGGAGTTCGTGCTGCTCGTCGTGACGGTCGGTGCCGTGCGCGCGTTCGCGGGGATTCTCGGTGAGTTCCCGGGGCACGGTTGGATGACCGTGGTCTTCGAGATCGCCCTGTTCGGCTACGCCGGTGTCGTGCGCGCGGGCTATTGGGCGCGGGCGTATCGCGCGCTCGGTGGCCTGACGCCGGCGGACGGTGTACCGGGGCTCGCGAGCGCCTGATCGAGACCGCGCACCTAGAATTCGGCCTCGAAACCGGCAGCGTATCGACTGTTCCGGTGGAGGATAAGACTGATTGACGCCCGGGTACATCGCGAGCAGCATTGCCGTCACGCGAAGCCCTCGCGAGCCCGCCCGCGATGACCAGCCCTTCTCGTAACGATCCCTGCCCGTGCGGCAGCGGCCGGAAGTTCAAGCGCTGCTGCGGGGCGACGGGCGCGCTCGCGCTCATGCCCCTTGCGCAGTCGACGGACTCCGCGACCGACTCCGACGCCAGCTACGACGAGAAGGATCAGGGAGCCGCGTACGGACGCCTCCTGGACTTCGGGCTCAGCTCGGAGTTCGACCACCACCGTCTGCGGTGCTACGAGCGATTGTGGGGCCCCTACGCCGATCGCATGCGCGATCCCGACCACGAGTTGCGCAAGCGCGTCCCCATGATCGCACAGAGCGAGATCAACCACGGGCTCGTGGACACCCCGCTCGCAGGAGGCCGAACGATCCTTCAGGTCTTTCTTGAGCGCGAGCGCGCCGCGCTGACGCCCGGCCAGCGCCGGTTCCTCGGGGAACTCTCGCGCTCGTGCGTCTCGCTCTACGAGATCGTCCGCGTCGAGCCGGGTCGCGGCTTCGAGCTCCTCGACCTGTGGCGCTCCGAGCGGTGCTTTGTCCACGAGCGTCTCGCGTCCCAACAACTCGACCGCTGGGACCTGCTCGGGGCACGGCTCTTCACACGACCCGACGGTCGCGTCGTGATCGACAGCGATCTGTGGCCGTACCCTCCCAGTGCCAAGGGCGCTCTGATCGCCGGGCTGGAGCGGGAGCAGGCCGCGCTGCGACGTGTGCGCGGCGACGTTGCGGCGGAGGTGTTCCAGAAGTCCTGCGCGCACGTCTTCGCGCAGATCTTCGCCCGGCGGCACTTCGAGCCCGAGGACCCAAAGCTCGCGACCTTCGACGGCGAGCCGCTCGAACCGACGCGCGTGCTCTTCGAGGTCCACGACCTGCGCGCACTGCGACGGCACCTGGCGAATTGCCGCGACCTCGATCCGAGTGGAGCTCGCGAGTTCGTGTGGGGCAAGACCAAGGACGGCGTGTCGTACGGGCTCGGTTGGGTCGAACTCCCGACGCCCGACCGGCTCGAACTCGTCGCGACGGCGATGTCGCGCGTCCACGCCGGCGAGCTGCGCGGGGTGTTGGAGCGCGCCGGCCGCACTGCGCTCGCGTGGAGATCGGAACGGACGTTCACGATCGCGGAGTGGGTGAAGCAGGGCGGCGCGCTGCGTGCACCGACCGCTTCGGCTCCGCGCCACGTCGACGACTCGATGGCGCGAGCCCTGGAGGAGCGGCACTACCGCGACTGGCCGGACGTATCGCTGCCCGCGTTGGACGGACACACGCCGCGCGCCGCCGCGCAGGACGAGGCACTGCGCCCGCGCGTCGTCGAACTCTTGAAGCAGCTGGAGCATTCCCAGCAGCGGCGTGCGCGCTCCGGAGGCCCCGCACCGCTCGACCTCGCGGAGCTGTGGCGCACGCTCGGCCTCGAACCGCCGACGGCGCTTCCCGCGATCGTTCCAGCGCGCATCGAGGTCGTCGACCTCCTCGACTGGACGCTGCGGCACGCCACGAACATCGTGTCGGGGAGGCAGGGAGCGCGCTTCGAGCGCTACCGCGCGATCGTGCAGGCCGCGGGCGACGCGCCGCGCGGCGTGGAGGTCATGACGGAACGCGCCTGCTCGCGCCGACCGGACCGGAAGAAGTGCGTGGGCCGCATCCAGCTCCTCGTCCACGACGACCAGCTCCTGCGGTGGCGCTGCGGCGCGTGCGGAGACGCCGAGGAGCTCGTGGGATGGAAGGCGCTCCTCGAGGCCCTCCTGGCCAGCGCGCGCAAGGCCCCACCGCCCGAGCGGCCCGCGCGGCGCGTCGATGCCGCGGATCCGTGGGGCGCGCTCTACGCAGCGGTGGTCGAGTTCCGCGACATCGCACCCTGGCGCTGGCTCGTCGACGAACAGGTCTTCGGCGTCGAGGATCCCGCGACGGGCGAAGTCGGCTGGTGCTGCACGCTCGGAGCCGCCGGCGAACTGGCGGGCCTCGCGATCTTCCTCGGCGATTCCGGCTTCGACCGGTGGCGCCGCACGCACGAGACGGGTTTCCTCCCGGATGAGGCACTCTTCGGCCAGGATGCCCTGGTGGTCTCGTTCGTCGATCGCGCATCCGTCTCCGACGTCGAGCGCAAGCGTCTGCGGTCCCTGGGGCTCAAGTTCCGAGGACCTAGCGCGTGGCCCTCGATCGAGAGCCACCTCTTCGGGCGACTGCCGCGGTCGCTCGACACGGCCGAGGCGACGCGCTTGACCCACTCGCTCGACCAGGTGCTGACCATCGCCCTGCGTGCGGGAGATGGCGAGCGCGTGCTCGGGACGAATGCGGACGGTCGCTACCTCGTGCGTCGGCTGGACCGCAAAAGCGGCGCGACCGCGCGGTGGTTCGACGAGCGCATCGACCCGCCCGAGCCGGTCGTGCGGGTGCCGCCGCCGCTGGACGGAGCGGCCGTCGAGCGGCTGCGGCACTCCCTCCCGCGTCCGGAGGGAGTCTGGGAGGTCGACCTCGTGCCCATCCCCGCGCCCATCGAGGAACCGGGGATCGCGGCCTACGTGCCAGCAGGATTTCTGGCGGTCGAGCGCGGGCGTGGACACATCGTTCACTTCGACATGCAAGCGCCCTCCGATCTCTGCGCCCTGGCCCAGTCCGGCCTGCTCGATGCCGTGCGCTCGCGCATGGTGCGGCCGGTCACGGTGTGTGTGCGCCGACCCTGGGTGGCCGACGCACTCGCGCGCGTGGCAGATGCTCTCGGGATCCGCGTCGAAGCGCGCGACGAGCTGAAGGTGCTCGAGAGCGTCGTCGAGCAGATGGGCGCGTTCCTGGCTGAGGGTCGGCCGCAAGTGCGCCGGGATTCGCGCCGAATCGACAGCTGAATCGACACCCGGCCTGTGCTGGCTTCACGACAGCGCGCGTGTCAACGGGCCGGCAGCATCCGCCCGAGGCAGGAAGTGGTGACCGCGGTAGGGCTCGAACCTACGACCTGATGATTAAGAGTCACCTGCTCTACCGACTGAGCTACGCGGCCACTACGGGGGCGGAGAGGATGAGGACGGGCCGCGAACGTGTCAAGAGAGGTCGCTGGAACCCGCAGCTGCTCGCGCCCGCTCAGCATCAGCTCGCCCGTCGCTGCGTACGGCATTTTCCAGAAGCTCGTGATCGAGATGCGCGCGCCCGGCCATCCGAACTGCCGACGGCCGACCCTGTGGGCGGATGCAAAGGTGGTGAGCGCGGACGGGATCGAACCGTCGACCTACTGGTTAAAAGCCAGTTGCTCTACCGGCTGAGCTACGCGCCCTTCGTGTTGCGAGCGGTGAGAGGATAGCAGGCACTCCGGAGCTCTGCACGAGCGGATCGGCGACGGTCAGCGCGACTTGCGCTCCACCCCGTCCGTCTCCCGGCTCAGAGAGGCCGTGAAGAATTCACGGCCTCTCGCGCTGCGGAGCAGCGCCACTCGAGTCTGAGAGCCCGTACGATCAACGCTGCACGGGCTCTCAGACTTCCATGACCTCGGCCGTCTTCTTGTCCTGGTGCTGCGAGACCTTGTCCTCGGCTTCCTTGAGGAGCTTCTGGATGTCCTCGTGCAGCTTCTTGCCTTCGTCCTCGGTGACGTCGCCGTCCTTCAACATCTGGTCGGCGTGCTTGTTCTGGTCGCGGCGCACGTTGCGCAGCGCGATGCGCGCTTCCTCGCACAGCTCCTTGACGCGCGTCGCGTACTTCTTGCGCTGATCGCCCGAGAGCGGCGGCATCGTCAGGCGCAGCACCTTGCCGTCGTTCTGCGGTTGGATGCCGAGGTCGCTCTTCTGGATCGCCTTCATGAGCTCCAGCAACGCGCCCGCGTCGAACGGCTTGATCATGATCTGCCGCGGTTCGGGCACCGAGATCTGCGCCATTTGCGAGATCGGCGTCATCGTGCCGTAGTACTCGACGCGGATGTTGTCCACGAGCGCGGCCGATGCGCGCGACGTGCGGATCGTCCGGAGTTGATCGGCCACGTGGTGGACCGCCTTCTCCATCTTCTCCTTGGTTTCCTTCACCAACGTTTGGCTTGTCATCCAGAACTCCGGATCCGGGTCCCGAGGTTCTCGCCGCGCACGACGCGTTCGAGGTTCCCCTCTTCGAACAGGTTGAAGACGACGACCGGCAAGCGATTCTCCATCGCCAGCGTGATCGCCGTGCCGTCCATGACCTTCAGGCCGCGCGAGAGCACGTCCATGTAGGTGAGCTCTTCGAAGCGGCGCGCATCGCGCACCTTCTTCGGGTCGGCGTCGTAGACGCCGTCGACTTTCGTCGCCTTCAGGAGCACGTCGCAGGAGAGCTCCGTGGCGCGCAACGCGGCGGCGGTGTCCGTCGTGAAGAACGGATTACCGGTGCCCGCGGCGAGGATCACGACGCGGCCCTTCTCGAGGTGGCTTTCGGCGCGACGGCGAACGAACGGTTCGGCGACTTGCTGGATGCCGATCGCGGTCATCACACGCGTCTCGAGGCCGACTTGCTCGAGTGCGTCGGACAGCGCCATCGCGTTGATGACGGTGCCGAGCATGCCCATGTAGTCGGCGTTGGCGCGATGACCGCCGAGACGGCTGAACTCGGCGCCGCGCAGGATGTTGCCGCCGCCGACGACGATCGCGGTCTCGACGCCCAGTTGGCGCACGCGCGCGATTTGAGCGGCGATCCCGCGGATGGATTCGGGGTCGAGGCCGTGGCCCGATTCGCGCTCGCCCAGCGCTTCGCCGGAGAGCTTGAGGAGGATGCGTTGGTACGGGGCCATCGGTGTGAGGTGCAGGCTAGAGAACGCGACGGGCGTCGGGCAAGAGGTACGGAGTCAGGCTCCCCTCCGCCGTTTTCGTGCCGTGGGCCGCGCGTTGCGCGGCCCACGGCACGAAAACGGCGGAGGGGAGCCTGACTCCGTACCTCACTTCCCAATACGCACGTGCGTGAACCCGACGATCTTCGCGCCCGCCCCCAGGCGCTCCTCGAGGACCTTCTGCACGGTCTTCGTGTCGTCGAAGACCCACTTCTGCTCGGGGAGAACGACGTCGGCGAAGAACTTCTCGAGCTTGCCCTTGACGATCTTCTCGGTCATGTCGGCCGGCTTGCCCTTGACCTCGTCGGCGTAGATCGCGCGCTCGCGCTCGACCTCCGCCGCCGGGATCTCGTCGCGGGTGACCGCGAGCGGGACCGGGACCTTCGAGACGATGTGCATCGACAGTTCCTTGAGGAACGTCGCGGCGACGGACTCTTCGGCCGCCGTCGTGACCGAGACCAGCGCGGCCTTCTTCTTGTCATGGTGCACGTACGTGCCCACGCGGCCTTGCATGTTCTCGTAGCGCTGCATGCGGGCGACCTGGGTGTTCTCGCCCAGCTTGCCCACGAAGAGTTTCACCGCTTCGCCGAGCGCGACGCCTGTCTTGGGATGCTTCGCGTCGAGCAGCGCTTCGGTCGTCGCCGGATTCGCTTCCGCGACCGTGTGCACGAGCGCGTCGAGCAGACCGTTGAAGTCTTCCGTTTGCGCCACGAAGTCCGTCTCGCACGTCAACGCGACGAGCGCGCCGACGCGTGACTTCGGAGCGATCCACGTCGCGATGCGGCCTTCGCCCATCTCGCGCGACGACTTCTTCTCGGCGGTCTTCAGACCTTGCTTGCGCAGGTAGTCGATCGCGCCTTCTTCGTCGCCGGCGGCTTCGCCCAGCGCTTTCTTGCATTCCATGAGGCCGGCACCGGTGCGCTCGCGCAGCCGACGGACCATGTCAGATGTGATCTCGGGCATGTGGTTCCTGTTCGTCTTCGGATCCTGGAACGGATCGCGGAGTCGGTCAGCTGGCCTCGCCCCCAGCACTACTGCCGGCGACAGCGGCACCATCCGCGGGGCGATCGCCCCCGCGTCCGCGACCACCACGGTCGCCGCCGCCAGCCCCGCCGCCACCCTGACCGCCGCCGCCCTGACCACCGCCACCCTGACCACCGCCACCACGTCCGCTGCGACCTTCGGGCAGTCGATTGCCGCGCGTCGGGCGCGGCTCGTCGCCCGGCACGAAGCCCGGACCGCCGTCCTCGCGCTTCTCGGCACCCGTCGTCGTGGCCATGCGCTCGCGATGGTTCGCGCTGCCTTCCTCGACGGAACGCACGAGCATGTCCACGAGCAGACGCACCGACTTCAGCGCGTCGTCGTTGCCCGGGATCACGATGTCGACCGTCGCCGGATCGCAGTCCGTGTCGAGCAGGCCGATGATCACGAGGCCCATCTTGCGCGCTTCCTTGACCGCGTTGATCTCGCGGCTCGGATCGACGACGACCATCGCGCCCGGCATGCCGGTCATCTCGCGGATGCCGCCCAGGTTGCGCACGATCTTGCGGCGTTCGCGGCGCAGGCTCGAGAGCATCTTCTTCGAGTACTGCGACTCGTTGCCCTGCTCTTCGATCTTCTCCAGCTCCTCGAGGCGCTTGAGGCGCGAGCGAATGACGGAGAAGTTCGTGAGCGTGCCGCCGATCCAGCGTTCCGTGCAGATCGGCATGCCGGTGCGTTGACCGGCGTCTTGGACGACGCCCTTCACTTGGCGCTTCGTGCCGACCCACAGGATCGTGCTGCCCTCGGCAGCCATGTGGTAGAGGACGTTCTGCGCACGAAGGATGCCCCGCAGGGTTTCGCGCAGATCGATGATGTGGATGAGGTTGCGGCGACCGTGGATGTACGGCGCCATCTTCGGATTCCACCGCGACACGCGGCATCCGAAGTGCACACCAGCATCGATGAGCTGTTGGACGTTGACTGTTTCCATGGATGAAGAAGGGTTTTCCGCGGAGGTCCGCGGCCCGCGATCGACGGCCGGGGATCCGGCACGGCGATCTGCCCGGGGACGGAGCGCCCGGACGCGCTTCCCCTCGCCCGCGCCGCGGTCCGCCCGCTCGATGCGCACGGAGGAACGACGTTCCGAGCGCGGCGCGAGGCCGCCCTCGGGTGGAAAAAGGGGCCAGGAGTGTAGCGGCGGGCCTCGCGCGGTCAACGCGAGTGCCGAGTCCGTTCCGAGCAGATCCGGCATGTCCCGTTCAGCGGAGTAGACTTCGGACGCACGACCCGTGACCGCACGCGGGACGCCCCATGCGCCCCCAGTCGATCGTCCTCCTCCTCGACCACCGCGGGTCGGGCTTGGCGCAGCGTTGCGCCCCGCTCGAGCAGTCCGGACTGCGCCTGGAGGTCTCCGAGAGCGTCCGCCGGAGCCTCGAACGGCTGGCCGGACCGGCGCCGGACGCCCTGGTCCTCGACCCCTTGATCGAGGGCGGCGAGGTCGAACTCGAGGCGCTCGATCGCGCGGGCGCGGCCGAGATCCCGCTCCTCCTGTTCGTGGATCCGACGCGGATCGCGGAGGCCCTCGCGACGCTCACGCGCTACAGCGATCGCGCGATCGACTTGGTCCACCGCGACGCGTCGGCGGAGGAGATCCGCGGACGCCTCGAGCGCTTGCTGGCGCTCAAGGTGTCGCGCGCGGAGCTCGCGGAACTCCGTCACCGCGCGCTCTACGACGATCGCACGGAGCTGCTCCGTCCCGAAGCGTTCGAACGCCGCGTGGCCGAGCACTGGTCCGCCGCGGAACGTCACGGACACGCGCTCGCGCTGGTGATCGCCGACCTCGACCGCTTCGGCCAGTTCAACAAACGCTACGACCACACCGTCGGCGACCGCGTGCTGTCGCGCGTCGGCGAAGCGATCCGTTCCGCGCTGCGCACCGAGGACGTCGCCGGACGTCTCGGCGGCGACGAGTTCGGTTGCCTCCTCCCCTACACGCAGAAAGCCGACGCGGCGCGCGTCGTGAAACGTCTGTGCGAACAGATCCGCGCGGTGTCGGGCCAGATCGGCGGCGCGGACCTGGTGATCAGCGCGAGCCTTGGCTTCGAGACGTTCGACGGACGCGACGTCGAGAGCGTCGAAGCGCTGCGGCGTCACGCCGAGGCCGCGCTTCGCGAAGCGAAACGTCGCGGCGGGGATCGCGCGGTGTACTACCGCTTGCTGCCGATCGACCCCGCCGGTTGAGGGAACGATTCCGTCTCCGACGACTTCTCGGAAACGGGTGGCCCCTGCCGCTCCACGGCCCCCGACAGCGCAAATTTTTCACAAGACCGGATCCGCGTCGAGGCGCGCACATTCGTCCGCCATCGTGCAGAGCGCGCGCATCACCTCCCTGCTCTGACCGAGCGATCGATAGTCTTCGATCCTCGATTCTCGGTGAATCTGGCTCGAGTGGGACCCACCGGCGCTGCGCGGCGGCACTCGAAATGCAATGGAGAGTGCATGAGTACTTCGAGAACGGGTCCACCACGATGGGCAATCTTCGGCACGACGCCCACTCGCGGCGAGTTGGTCGGGTGGAGAGCTCTGGAACGATTCGCAGGGCGACCGGCGTGGTTTTGCAACCAGCCTCGAACGCCGCGCTGCGAGGCGACGAGGGGAGCACATTGAGGAATTCGCCCGTGCAATGCCTGACAGTTGTAGAACCTCGCCGGGCGCCGAACCTGCTGTTGTGCGATCACCGCGGATCGGGCCTGGCCGATCGACTCGCAACCTTGAGCGACGAAGGCTGGCAAATGGATGTCAGTGATTCCGTTCGCCACAGCTTGGAGCGCTTGGCGGGCACGACCCCGGATGCACTCGTGCTCGATCCGTTGGTCGAGGGCGGCGCGGCCGAAATTGAAGCGCTCGATCGCGCGGGCGCCGCACCGGTTCCGCTGCTGCTCTTCGCCGACCCGACTCACATCGAAGAAGCAGCGGCCGTGTGGACGTCCATCTCCGGACGCGTGGTGGACATCGCGCATCGAGACGCCGATCCCCTGGAGATCATGGTGCGACTGGAGAGGCTCGCGGACGCCTGCGCGACGCGCGCGGAGCTCAGCGAGCTTCGCCATCGCGCGATCTACGACGATCGCACGGAGCTGTTGCGGCCCGAGGCGTTCGGACGCCGACTGGTCGAGCATTGGTCCGCGGCCGAGCGGCATCGTCACCAGCTCGCGCTGGTGGTCGCCGACCTGGATCACTTCGGACGGATCAACAAGGTGTACGACCACACTCTTGGAGACAGCGTTCTGACACACGTCGGTGAGGCGATCCGATCCGCGCTGCGAATCGAGGACGTCGCTGGACGCCTCGGTGGCGATGAATTCGGTTTCGTGCTTCCCTACACGGAGAGAGCCGACGCGGAGCGCGTCGTGGAACGACTACGCGAACGCATTCGTGCCGTGTCGAGCAAGTTCAGCGACCTCGGGCTCGAGATCAGCGTGAGCTTGGGTTTCGAGACGTTCGACGGACGCGACATGGCGAGCATCCTCGACCTGCGCAGTCATGCCGAGAGTGCGCTGCGTGAAGCCAAACGCCTCGGGGGAAACCGTGCGGTGTACTACCGTTCACTCGCGCCTGCCGCCTGATCGCGCGCGAGGAGAAGGCCCAACCAGTTCGCGCGGTCTCCCGCGAAGCCGTCGGAGGTGGGATCGACGACGAGCGCGACTTCCTTCGACGCTCCTAGCGGAATCGTGAACGCGACCGGCGCGTCGCCGGCCTTCACGACCGGACTCGCAAACGCTTCGCGCCCGTCGAGGAGCACTCGGAACACGCACGATCCGCGCGCCGAAAGGCGCAACACCTCGTCGTCGAGCGCGACGGACCCGCGCAACGTCGAAAATGATCCGTCGAGAGCCCAAGTGGTGCGACTGGGCGCGTGCACGCCGAGTCCGCGCGCCTGTCGCGCGCCGCCGACGACGAGTGCGCCGCCGCTCACGTTCCGATCGACGCGCGAGCGCCAGACCATGCCGAGATCGTCACCGTACGGTCGCGAGGGTTCGTCGGAGGCGGGCGCTGTATTGGCGAGGAAAGCGATCGAGCCGTCGTCGCGCCCGATCTGGAGCGCCGCGTCGACGGGGATGCGCAGCGTCGTGCCGCGCCGATTCAGCTCGATGACGCCGCCCTTCAGTCCGAGGAAAAGTCCGGCGATGCGACTGCCGTCGACGAGATCCACCGCGACCGGCAACGCGCGTTCGTCGATGCGCGGCGGCTTGGAGCCGAGATGTTCGACGAACAACGCACCGACGCTGCGCCACGGTATCGCGATCGTGCCGACGAGCTCGCCGTGGAAACGCACGCCGCCTTCCGAGAAGCCTTCGACGGCGCCGTCGATGCGCTCGACCCCGTTCGCTTGCACGCGGTAGATGCGATCGCCTTCCTTCGCGGGCTCGACAGCGGGCGCGCCGGCGAGTCGCGTTTCGAACCTCAGCGAGTGCAAGCGTTCGAGGTCAGCGGGAACGGCGAGGTCCCCCGCGAGCCGGACTTCGAAACGCTCGTCCTTGCCGCCGGCGATCGGGCCGACGAGCCGCTCGCCGCCCGCGAGCTCGACGACGGCGTCCTCCGCGCGCATTGGAGCCGTCACTGAGCTGCCCTCGAATCGGACGAGCAGTCCCGGGAACGCGGTCGGTCCATCGACCGTGAAATCGGAAGTCGGGATGGCGCGTTCGCTGAGGTCCGTCGCCAGCACGATCGCGGAACCCGAGCCGTTTGGAGTCCGTGCCGAGCCCGCGAGTGCAGTGCACACGAGCACGCCGCCGAGTCTGGAGAAGCGCTGGAGCATGCGCGGATCCTGAGCGTCAGCGTGTCGCGACGCTACCCATGAGCTGCGTTCTCGCCGCGCAGACAACGAGCTGCCGAGGTGTCGGAGAGTGCAGAAAGGCCGATCCGGCACCCTCCCGGCAGGGCGCCAACTTGGCAGCACGTCTCCGAACACGTTCACGCACCCGCCACAACGGCAGACTGGGTGGAGGACGTCACCACACCTAACTTCTTATTAGACGAGGACTTGCGGCCACCAGCCACATCGGCACCGAACTTGCTGTCCCGCGCGGACACGGCGACCTCTCCGCTCCCCGCCGCCAGCGGCGGGTCCGACGAGCGAGCGCCGTTCCCCAGTCCACGCGTTCTGAGAAAGATTGTCATGGCCAAGCAGATGCTGTTCGAGACGGATGCGCGCGAAGCCGTGCGCCGCGGCGTCGAGAAACTCGCGAAGGCGGTCGTCACGACCCTCGGTCCCCGCGGTCGCAACGCGATCCTCGACAAGGGTTGGGGCGCGCCGACGATCACGAAGGACGGCGTCACGGTCGCCGAGGAGATCCAACTCGCGGATCCCTACGAGCAGCTCGGCGCTCAGCTCGTCAAGGAAGTCGCCAGCAAGACGAGCGACATGGCCGGTGACGGCACGACGACGGCGACGCTCCTGACGGACGCGATCTTCGCGCAGGGCTTGCGCGCGGTCACGGCCGGCGCGCATCCCGCACGACTCACGAAAGGCATCAAGGACGGCGCCGCAGCCGTCTGCGCGCGCCTCGATTCGATCTCGAAGAAGGTCGGCAAGAACGAGGAGATCCGCCAGGTCGCGACGATCTCGGCGAACAACGATCCCGAAGTCGGTCGCCTCATCGCGGACGCGATGGAAAAGGTCGGCAAGGACGGCGTTATCACGGTCGAAGACGGCAAGACGCTCAACACCGAAGTCACGGTCGTCGAGGGCATGCAGTTCGATCGCGGCTTCCTCTCGCCGCACTTCGTGAACTCCCCCGAGACGATGGAGTGCGTGTACGAAAAGCCGCTCATCCTCGTGTACGAGTCGAAAATCGGCTCGCTCCAGAAGCTCCTGCCGCTGCTCGAGAAGGTCAAGGCCAGCGGTCGTCCGCTCGTCATCATCGCCGAGGACGTCGAGAGCGAAGCGCTCGCGACGCTCGTCGTGAACAAGCTGCGGAGCATCGTGCAGACCGTCGCCGTCAAGGCGCCGGGTTACGGCGATCGCCGCAAGGCCATGCTCGAGGACATCGCCGCGCTCACGGGCGCGAAGGCGATCATGAAGGACCTGGGTGTCGACCTCGACAACCTCACGGTTCGTGACCTCGGGACGTGCAAGAAGATCACGATCGACGCCGACAACACGACGATCGTGGGTGGCGGAGGCGATCGCAAGGACGTCGCGGCGCGCGTCGAACAGATCCGCGCGCAAGTCGCGGAGACGACCTCGGATTACGACCGCGAGAAGCTGCAAGAGCGTCTCGCCAAGCTCACCGGCGGCATCGCGCAAGTCAACGTCGGCGGCGCCACGGACACCGAAGTCAAGGAGCGCAAGGCGCTCATCGAGGACGCGCTCCACGCGACGCGTGCCGCGATCGAAGGCGGCGTCCTGCCGGGCGGCGGCACGGCGCTCCTCCGCGCGCGCTCGGTCCTCGCCGGTCTGAAGACCAAGAAGGACGAGGACTACGACATGGGCCTCGACATCCTCTACGCGGCGCTCGCGCGTCCGATCCAGCAGATCGCGCAGAACGCCGGCCAGGACGGCGCGGTCGTTTCGCACCGCGTGTTGCGCGAGAAGAAGGAGACGTGGGGCTACGACGCGTTGACGGGCGAGTACGGCGACATGCTCGCGCTCGGCATCGTCGATCCCGCGAAGGTCACGAAGGCCGCGCTCAACAACGCGGTCAGCGTCGCAACACTGCTGCTCACGACCGACGCGCTCATCGTCACGAAGCCCGAGCCCAAGAAGTCCGGCAAGGGCGGTCCGGGCGGCGAAGACATGGACGGAATGGGTGGCATGGGAGGCATGGGCGGCGGCATGGACTTCTGAGTCCGCGCGCCTAACACCGCTTCCTCACCAACACCCGCACACCCACTACCGCACACACGAGAATCCCCCACATGGCCAAGCAAATCCTGTTCGACGACAACGCGCGCCAGAAGATGCGCGTCGGCATCGAGAAGCTCGCGAAGACCGTCCGCGTCACCCTCGGGCCCGCGGGCCGCAACGTGATCCTGCAGAAGTCGTTCGGCGCCCCGTCCGTCACGAAGGACGGCGTCAGCGTCGCGAAGGAGATCGAGCTCGAGGACCCGTTCGAGAACATGGGCGCCAAGCTCGTCCTCGAAGTCGCCAACAAGACGAACGACGTCGCCGGTGACGGCACGACGACCGCGACCGTCCTGGCGTCGGCGATCTTCAACGAGGGCCTGAAGTACCTCGCTACGGGCGTCAACACGATCGCGCTGCGCAACGGCATCGATGCCGCGGTCGTGGCCGCCGTCGCGTCCGTGAAAGCGCAGTCGAAGAAGGTCAAAACGCGCGAGGAGAAGGCCTCGGTAGCCTCGATCTCGGCCAACAACGACAAGGCGGTCGGCGAGATGCTCGCGAACGCCTTCGAGAGGGTCGGCGACGACGGCGTCATCACGATCGAGGAGAACACCGGCCTCGAGACGACGGTCGAGGTCGTCGAAGGCATGGAGTTCGACAAGGGCTACCTGTCGCCGTACTTCGCGACGGACCTCACGAAGCTGACCTGCGAGTTCAACGATCCCTACATCTTCATCTACGACAAGAAGATCTCGTCGGTGCGCGAGTTCCTGCCGGTCCTCGACGCCGCGGTGCGCACGGGCCGTCCGCTCGTGATCATCGCCGAGGACCTCGAGGGCGAGGCTCTCGCGACTCTCGTCATCAACCGCCTCAAGGGCATCCTGAACGTCTGCGCCGTCAAGGCTCCGGGCTTCGGCGATCGCCGCAAGGCCTACCTGGGCGACATCGCGGTCCTCACGGGCGGAACGGCGATCACAGAAGAGCTCGGTCTCCCGCTCGAGAAGATCACGGTCGAGCACTTCGGCACCGCCAAGCGCGTGCGCATCACGAAGGACTCCACGACGATCATCGGCGGCAAGGGAGCCAAGAAGGCCATCGACGAGCGCATCGCGCAGATCGACGTCCAGATCAAGGCCACGAAGAGCGACTACGACAAGGAGAAGCTCGAGGAGCGCCGCGCGAAGCTCAAGGGCGGCGTCGCGGTCATCAAGGCCGGTGGCAAGACCGAAGCCGAGATGAAGGCCAAGAAGGACCTGCTCGAGGACGCGCTGAACGCCACGCGCGCCGCGATCCAGGAAGGCATCGTCCCCGGCGGCGGCGTCGCGCTCTTGCGCGCGGCCGACGCGGTGCGCGCGCTCAAGCTCGACGGTGACGAGCGCTTCGGCGCGAAGATCGTCGAGAAGGCGCTCGAAGCTCCGCTGCGTCAGATCGCCGCGAATGCCGGCGAAGACGGACCGGTCGTAGTCGAGAACGTCCGCGAGGCGGGCAAGTCGAACGGCTTCAACGCGCTGACGGGCGAGTACGTCGACATGTTCAAGGCCGGCATCATCGATCCGGCCAAGGTCGTGCGCAGCGCGCTGCAGAACGCGGCGTCGATCTCGGGCCTGCTCCTCACGACCGACTCGATGGTCACGGAGATCAAGGACGAGAAGCCGCGCGTCGAAGGCTCGATGTCCTGATCGCGATCCGGCGCGAACTCGCGAGGGCGGCGGCTACAACCGTCGCCCTCGGCACTTCTCAGACGACGAACCTTGCCGATCCGCCCCCCCTCGCACGAAGGCCGACGCCCGCGGATGAGCGAAAAGCGCGACTACTACGAGACTCTCGGCGTCGACCGCAAGGCAGGCGAAGAGGACATCAAGAAGGCCTATCGCCAAGCGGCGATGGCTCACCACCCGGATCGCAATCCGGGCGACAAGGCCGCCGAGGAGAAATTCAAGGAGGCGGCCGAGGCCTACTCCGTGCTCTCCGATGCGGAGAAGCGCGCGCGCTACGACCGGTTCGGCCACCAGGCGTTCGGTTCGGGCGGCGCGAACGCGGGCCCGCAGTTCACGAACGTCGAGGACATCTTCGAGGCCTTCGGTGGTTCGATCTTCGGCGACATGTTCGGCGGCGGACGGCGCCGCGCGGGGCCGCAGGCGGGTCGCGATCTGCGCATCGAGCTCGCGCTGACGCTCGAGGAAGTCGACCGCGGTGTCGAGAAGCGCGTCGAGATCAAGCGCCGTGAATCGTGCGTACCCTGCAAGGGCAGCGGCGCGAAACCGGGCACGACGTCCGCACCGTGCACGCAGTGCGGCGGTCGTGGTCAGATCCATCGCAACCAAGGGTTCTTCACGATGGCGCTCGTCTGCCCGCGCTGTCGCGGCGCGGGCACGACCATCGAGAGCCCGTGCGCGACCTGCCACGGTCAGGGGCGCACCGAGCAGAAGGTCGAGATCAAGATCGACGTCCCCGCCGGTGTCGAGGACGGCATCCAACTGCGCGTCACGGGTGAGGGCGACGCGGGCGACCCCGGCGCTCCGCGTGGCAGCCTCTACTGCGTCGTTCGCGAGAAAGAGCACAAGATGTTCCAGCGCAACGGCGCGGACGTCTTGTGCGAATTGCCGTTCACTTACGCTCAACTCGCGCTGGGCGACGATGTCGAGGTCCCCACGTTGCGCGGACGCGCCAAGATGTCGATTCCGCCCGGCACGGCGAGCAGCAAAGTGTTCCGCATGCGCGGACAGGGCGTTCCGCAACTCGACGGCACGGGGCGCGGCGACCAGCTCGTGCGCGTGTTCGTCGAGGTGCCGACCAAGCTCGATGCGCGGCAAAAGGAGCTCCTGCGCGAGTTCGCCGACCTCGAGCGCAAGAATTCCGGCGACAAGTCCTTCTTCGAGAAGATCGCGAGCTATTTCGCCTGAACCCATGAACGAGACCACCGAAACGCAGGCGACTCCGGACGACCGACCGCTCGAGGAACGCCTCGACGCGGCGATCCTGGAGCGCGACGAGAACCACAAGAACTGGCAGCGCGCGCTGGCGGACTACCAGAACCTACGACGAAGACTCGCGAGCGACGTCGACGACGCCGTCAAGCGCGGGAAGAAGGCGCTCGTCAGCGATCTGCTCCTCGTCCTCGACTACCTCGACATGGCGCTGGCCGCGCCGGCGACGAATGCCGAGACGACTGCGTTGCGCGCCGGCGTCGAGCTCACACGCCAACAACTGTGGGCCGCGCTCCAGAAGGAAGGCGTGACGCTCGTGCGCGAGAGCGGCGCTTTCGATGCGACGTGGCACGATTGCGCCGAGCGCGTCGAGACGCGCGCTGCGCCCGAAGGCCGGATCCTCGCGGTGCTGCGCCAGGGCTACGCGTGGCAAGGTGCCGTGCTGCGTCCGGCGCAAGTGCGCGTCGCGGCAGCCCCGAACGGCGGCAAGGAGTCCTGATCCATGCCGACCTACGACTACGTGTGCGCCGCGTGCGAACACGCGCTGGAGATCTTCCAGCCGATGTCCGAGGCGCCGAAGAAGAAGTGCCCGAAGTGCGGGAAGTCCAAATTGGAACGCCGCATCGGCGCGGGTGCGGGGTTTTTGTTCAAGGGGTCGGGGTTCTATCTGACCGACTATCGATCGAAGGCGTATACCGCGCAAAGCGAAGCGGAGCGCAAGTCAGCTACGAGTACTCAACCCCCGCCCGAAACCCCCGCCGCAAGTCCCACCTCTGATTCCAAGTCCACCTCTGATTCCAAGTCCACCTCTGATTCCAAGCCCACCTCTGATTCCAAGTCCACGTCGGAGTCCAAGGCTGCGTCGGCTCCCAATCCCACCACGGATCGGAAGCCCACCGCGAAGGCCGACACTGCGCCGAAGCGTGAAACGCCCTCCAAGTCCGCCGCGAAAAAGTCCGCACCGAGCTCGACTCCGAAGAAGCGGAAGTCCTAGCAGCCCGTGGTGAAAGTCCCGTGGCGAGGCAAAGCGCGCGGAGCGGACGCCAGGAGGGCGAAGGATGGGCGACGGAGGCGGCCTTCCTGGCCGCTGAGTACGGCCCGACGAGCCCGACGAAGCAGCCGCTCCGCGCGCTAAGCCGCAGTAGAGACTTTCACCACGGGCTGCTAGCCCGCATCTCTCACCACGATCGTAGCGGGGACGAGATAGCTCGAGGCCGCGCACGGCCCGAGATAGCTCGGCCGCAGTAGGTCGTGGTGAGAGATGCGGGCTGGCGACTCACACCGGGAACAGCTCCGCGACGAGTTCCGCGATCGCCGTCCCCTCGTTGTGCGACAGGACCCGATCGGCAACCGCCACCGCCTCCGGCATCCCCGTCGCCATCGCGACGGCCAGACCCGCCGCCTCGAACATCGGGATGTCGTTCGTCGCATCACCGACCGCGACGACCGCGCCCGGCTCGATCCCGTAGAGCTCGCGCACGACGCGCACGCCCTCGGCTTTCCCCCGACACGGCGGGTGGATGTCGAGAACCGCCATCGGACTGGCCCGGTGCATCGGCAACGCATTGAGCGGGAAGTGCGTCAAGTACACCGGCTGCGCAATGCGCGCCGCGACCTCGTCGTGCAGCGCGAGCGAACCTGCGTGATCGGTCGAGAAGAGCGTCACACGGACGACGAACTCCACCGACTCGAGTTCTCCACGCGAGACGACACGCAGTCCCATCAGGCCCTCGATCGACACGCGCTCCTGCTCGTCGCGCGGCGGGCTCGCGTACTTCGCGTCGTTCGTCATCAGCACGGTCAACAGGTCTTTTTCCGCGGCGAAATCGAGAGCCCGCGCCACTGTGCGGGTCGAAAGCACGCGCTCCTCGAGCATGCGCTTCTGGACCGGGCACCACAGACCCGCGCCGTTGAACGTGATCGCCGGCGTCCTGAGCCCCATCTCCTCGACGATTCCGGTCGTCGAAACCGTCGATCGTCCCGTCGCGATCATCACGCGGCCGCCGCGGGCCTCGAGCTCGCGCAATGCACGCGCATTCTCCGGGTGAACGCGACTCGACTCGTCCAGCAATGTGCCGTCGAGGTCGAGCAGGATCGCCCGCGCGGGCACGACGCGCGCCGGCCGCGCGCGGAGCATCGGTTCCAGGATCAAGATGCGCGCATCATGGCACGCGCAAGTCCAAGCGAGCCACCTTCCCGAGCTCGACTTCGAGCGGGGTCTCCGAGATCCGCGTCTCGCCACCCTGCTGATCGCGCATGGTGAGGCGCACGACGTAGATGCCGGGCACGATCGAGCCGACGGTTTCGCTGGTGTTCCACTTCCCGAGCCATGCTTGGCGGGCGACGGTTTCCGTGTCGCCCGACTTCGACACGAAGGCGACTTCGTACCAGCGGTCGTCACTCAGATTCCCGGCGATTTCCACGCGCACGCGTGACGCACGGCGCAGCACCAAGTCGGCTCCGCCGCGGATCTCCCCCGGCGCGAGCGTGATCGGCTCGAGAGCCTTGTTCTCGACCTCGTCGCCCTGCGCCGCGACGACGAGCGGCGCGTTCTCGATCAGACCACGCAGCACGTACTGCCCTTGCGTGTCGGTGCGCGCCTCACGGCCGCCGCGCGCCTGCCGCCACTCGACGTTCGGGTTCCCGCGATCGTCCTCGGACAGCACGACGGAATGCGGCGGCTCCATTTGGATGCCGGCCTCGTTGCGCGACACGCCGACTTGCACTCCGACCAGCGGACGACCCTCGGGATCCGTGACGCGACCGTGGATCGCGTTCTGGTCGAGGAGGAAGTCCTGCGCTTGCTCGCCGGTCCCGAGCACGACGCGCAGCTCGCTCGCCATGCGCCGATCCGCGTGGTGCACGAGCGCCACGTACGGTCCGGATCGACGATTCAGGAGTCGGTATTCGCCGCGGTGATCGGTCGTCGCCGAGAACGGGTCGTCGCCGTTCCCACCCCACGTCCACCCCGATTCGCGTCCTTCCACGTAGGGCACGAGCTTCACGACGGCGCCTTCGAGCGGTCGACCGCCTTCGCGCACGACGCCGAAGAGAGTTCCGCGCGGCGGGGCCACGAGCACGAGCGCAGCTTCGGCCGCGCTGGCGAGGACGAGCTCCTGCCACGGTTCCTCGCGCGCCTCGGCACCGGAATCGTCCTCCCACCACGACGATTCGCCGTCTTCTTGTTGGATCCGAAACGCGTGGACGCCCGGTTCGAGCGCTTCGAAGCGCGCTTCGCCGCGCGGATCGGTGACCAAGTTTTCGGCGAAGCGATCCTCGCCCTCGTCGGCGGAACGCCGCGGAAGACGATGTCCGACGGGAACGCCCGCGACCGGCTGTCGACCTCCGTCGGTGACGCGCACGACGACGCGGGCACCGCGCTCCAACTTCAGCGCGATCGCGTGATCGGCCTCCTTCGAGAGTAACGCCGCCACGACTTCGCTGGGCGTGAAACCGCGCGCACCGGCTTGCACCAGCACGTTCTTTCCCGGGTAACTCGACAGCACGCACCGCCCCTCCGCATTCGTGCGCGCCGAACGGGCTTCGAGTTCGCCGAGCACATCGAGGGTGAGCGGCACGTCAGACCATTGCTCGAGCCGCTCGCGCGTCTGCGTCGTCATCACGACGCGCGCGTTCTCGACCGGCGCGCCGGCAGCATCCACGACCGTGACCACGGTCTTCCGCTCGGACTTCAAGCGGACCTCGCCGATGTCGAGTTCGCGACCGGCAGTGAGCGTCAGGTCCTTGCGCTCGAAGTCCTGGTAGCCCGCCGCGGACACGCGCAACCATCCAGGCTTCGCGACTTGATTCAGTCGCAAATCGCCATAGCGCGCGGCGCCGAGCGGGAACGCGTGCTGCACCTCGCCCTTTTCGTCGCGTAACGCGCGGAATCGGCCGGGACCGGCCCACAACACGAAGTCCTCGAGGGGCAGCGAGGTCGCGTCGTCGACGACCCGCAAGAGGATCGCGGTCTCGGGCTCGAACGGTAGATCGACGCCCGAGTTCGGAGCACGCACGACCTTGGCGCCGGTCGAGCCCGCGGCTTTCCAGGCCTCTCCGCGCCGCACCGTGAGCGTGAGTCGATACGACTCCCCCGAGCGCAATCCGCCGATGCGGAACGACCCATCGGCGGCGGCGAACGCCGTGCGCGGACGAGCCTCGAACTCGGGTGCGTCGGGGAGCGCGGCGTCGGCGTCGGCGTCCTCGGAATCCTCGTCCTCGTCCGGGGCCGAACGTCGCGCGACGATGCGCAATCCCGCCGGGGCAGGTCCCGACTTCGGAGTGATGCGGCCCGCGATCTCGACGCCGTGCTCGAGGCGTACCACGAAACCGTCTTTCACTTCGCCCGCGCGCTCGGTTCGTCCGCTGAGTTCGGTGATCGCGAGCCCCTCTGCGAGGAACAGCAGTTGGAACGGTCCGGCTGCGAGTTCGTCGACGCGGAATCGCCCGAGTTCGTCGGTCGCGCCCGCACTCGCGCCGCGACCGGGAACGGCGATCCCGCCGCCGCGTGACAGCGACGAAGCTGCGATGATGACGCGCACTCCCGGCGCCGGCTTGCCGTCGGGCGCAAGGACGACGCCGGCGACGACGACGCCGGGCTCGAGCACGACGTCGGGCAGCGCGACGTCGGTCTCGCGCAGAGCTTCGAGATCTTCGCGGTAGGCCGGGGCGCACGTCGCGCTGCGTGCGGCGAGTCGAATCGCTCCCGGCTCGAGGTCATCGAAGCCGAAGCGTCCCTCGCCATCGCACTCCGCGCGCTCGACCTTCATCCACCGCGTGGGTAGTGCCTCGACTTCCAGATCGAGCGGGATCTTCGCCCAGAACTCGCTCGTCGTGATCCACACGCGCGCACCGGGGATGCCGACACCCGCGCGATCGACGACGCGCCCACGGACGCGCGGCTTCGAGCGAACGGGGGCCTTCGGCGTTCCCGCTGCGACTTCGGGCACCGCGATCGAACTGCGCGTCTGCGACGCCGCTGTGCTGCTCGCGCCGGGTGAGTCACTCGCAGCGAGTTCGCCGCCGGGCCCGACACCCAGGACGCTCGTGCCGAGCCGCTCCGGGCCGGCGGCGAAGACACCCGTGCCGCCGCCCAGCGCGATGAACAGGACCAGCCCGACCAGGACGGCGAGCACCGCGAGCACGAGCCTGCGTTTCTTCGATCGGCCGGGGGGGAGTGCCACCACCCGAGCCTAACTCCACTTTGGCGTCCTGCCCTAGTCCGAGGTCTAAGGGCTGCACTCGACGCGCGGCCCGATCAGCGGTTCACGGCGCGCGGACTTCCATCGTGATGGTCTTCGTCGGGCCGACCTCGAGTTCGACGGTTTGCTCGGTCGGAGCCCGCTCGCGCTCGTCCGGACCCGTGCCCAAGTCGCGCGCCGTGATGCGCCACGAGCCCGGTTTCAGGCCCTGAAAACGCGCTTTCCCGTCGCCGCGCGTGATCTCGAACTTGGTGTCGGCATCGCCTTCGCCCTGGAACTCGGCGCGCACTTCGCAGGGCGTCGCCGGCGACCCGTCCGCGCGACGGCACGTGACTTCGAGGCCGGCGCCTTGGCTGACGACGAGGTCGACACCCGAACGCGTCGAGTCCACGGGCACGCGCACGATCTCGCTCTGCTGGCGCTGGATGCCTTGGCCGGTCGCGACGACGGCGAGGTCCGTCTCGGCCAGGACACCGCGCAACTTGTAGCGACCGTCGGAGTCCGTCGTGACTTGACCACCGCCTCCGCCGCCGAACGACACGGGGCCGTCACCGGAGTCCATGGCGAACATGAACTCGCGCACGACGCCGTCGCCGCCGGACTGCTTCTCCGCGCGAATGCGCAGGCCCGCGACGCCCTTCCCCTCTTCGTTCGTCACGCGACCCTCGAGGATCGAGAGCGGCAGGTCGACGTTCTCGCGCGTTTCGCCCGATCCCACGCGGAGTTCGGCCTCGTGCGCCATCGCGCGACTCGGATGCGTCACAGACATCACGTACTCGCCGACCGACACGTTCTCCAGCGCGTACTCGCCCGAGCCGTCCGTCTCGGCTTTCGCGCCGTCGTCGAAGAACGGCATGCCATCGCCGTCCTTCGCGCGCAGTCGCACCGTCGCTCCGGCGAGAGCGCGCCCGCCTTCCTTGATGCGACCGACGACGCGCGCGCGTTCGGGTGCTTGCAGGACGAGTTCGTGCGTTCCGCCTTCGGTGACCGTGACTTCCGTCCACGGTTCTTCGGGGGTCAGGTCGCCGCCGTTCACGGAGCGCGCCATCGACATGCGCATGCCGCCACCGCCGAACATTCGCGGACCGCCGGACACCTGGAGTCGGAACGCGTGCACGCCCGGCGTCTGCTTCGTGAGCGTCGTGCGCCCTTCGGCGTCCGTCGCGAGCGGGCCATTCGGACCGAAGAACATGGGCGCGTCCTCCTCGTCGTCCGGCTTCTTGTGCTCGAGCTGTTCGTCGCGCACGGGATTGCCCGTCGCGTCGACCACCTTGACCACGATCGTCCCGCCGGCGGTCACGACGACGTCGCGCTCGACATCGGAACCGGTGGGCAGGTCGAGGATTTCGGAGCGGAATGCGGCGAAGTCGCGGTGACTGACCACGATGCGCGCCTTCGATCCGGGGATGCTCGAGACGCGCGCGATGCCGTCTTCACCCGTGCGGCCTTTGTGCGCCGCACCGCCGCCGAAGTCGAGCGCGTCCTCGTCGTCGGCTCCACCCGCGCGAATGGAGAACGAGCGGCCGCCCATCCGTCCGTCACCCTTCTCCTCGGCCTCGACCGAGACGCGCGCGCCGACGACGGGTGCGCCGCTGCCCGCCGCGGTCACGCGCACTTTCACGATCGAGGTCTTTTCGAGGCGCACGATGCCCAAATCGTTGTCGCTGCCCTCGGTGACGCGCACGTCCTTGCGTTCCCAAGGCGCGTAGCCCGGGGACTCGACGCGCACGGTCAACGCGTCGTTCGCGCTGCCGCGTGACATCGGTCCGCCTCCGCCGAGTCGCAGTCCGCCGTAGCGCACCCGACCTCCGGGAAACTCACGGATCGTGCGGTTCTTGTCGTCGGTCAGGGGTGCCGCCATGCGGCCGCCGGCCGACACCGTCATCGTCGTGATCGGCGCTCCGCTCGCTGCCTCGACGACCTGGAACGTGAGCGCGGTCTCGGCGCGGTACGCGATCTCGAGCCCGCGATCGCCCGCCGTCGCATCGACGGTCGCGGAGCGCGTCGGACTGCGCAGCATGCCGCCGAAGCCCTGCGAAGCGAGTCGCGCCGAGACGCGGTACTTCGCTTCCTTCTTGCAGCCCTTGACCACGAACGATCCGTCGGCCGCAATGGGCGCGAGCCGTTGAGCGCCGCCCATCGAAGGCCCGAAATCGCCGCCGAAATCGCTGCCGCGCGGCATCGCCGCGATCCGCAGTTTCCCCGCGTCGCTCGGCGGCACCCCGGTCACGAGGCCGGCGATCTCGAAGCCCTCCTCGAGCTGGATCTGGATGCCGCGCACGACTTCGCCCGCCCGACTCGTCTCGCCCGATTCGTCCTTGTCCGGGGCGATCTCGCTCGTCACGCGCAGGTTCCACGTCCCCACGGGAATCGTGTCGACGCGGAAGTTTCCCTGAGCGTCGCTCTTCGCAGCGACTGCGCCTCCACGCCCCACGAAGAAGGCCATCGGGCCCGAAGAAGGACGCCGACGGCGCAGTTCGGCGCCCTGCACCGGACGGCCGAGGTGATCGATCACGCGGCCTTCGACGACCACTCCGGCTTGCACGACGAGGTCGCCCACGTCGGGACGCGTCTCCGAAATCGTGCGCTCGACGTCGAGCGGCGCGAAACCACCGGCCCGCACGGCGAGGCGCACCTTGGCGTTGATCTTCGGATCGAGCGCGAAGCGACCGGCGGAGTCCGTCTTGGTCTCCGTGCGCTGGAACCAGAACATCTCGGCCGGGTCGACTTCGTCGAGAGCGAGCTCGTCGAACCCGCCGCCAGCGGCCGCGTAGACGACGGCGTTCGCGACGCCCTTCCCGGCTTCGTCGACGACACGACCGCTGACACGCTGCGCCTTCCCTTCGCCGGTCGGCGTTTCGGCGCGGCCGGGGGCCGAGCCCTCCGTGCCGACTTGTGCCGTGCGATCGCGCTCGTCCTTCGGGACCGCCGCGAGGTCCTCCATCGGAGGCTTCTCGCTCGAGCCGGTGACCGGGCGTCGCCCGTCGACGTCGGGGGTCCCAGCCGGATCCGTGTTCGTCCAGAAAAGGAGGCCGCCGAGCAGCAGGAAGGCGACGGCGGCGAGCGCGAGGAGACCGTGGATGGGGCGCATGGGACGAGAACGCGCGGACGCGCGTCGATGGGTGTGAGTCCCGGCCGCGCCTCGCAGGGAGAGGGCGGCGCCGCCCGGGCGCGGGCGTACGGTCGGGACACGGCCGTAGTTTGTAAGGACTCAGGGCCCGAAGGAACTACGAATGTCGCGTCCCTTGCCAGTCTCCCGTCGCGAAGGTCTCATGCTCAGGAGCGCGCTGCATTCCGGCCGCTCCCACTTTGGAGGACTCACCGATGATGCCCGCACCGCGGAGTCGCACTCTGTTCCGACTCTTGGCCGTCCTGCTCCTTGCAGGTTTGGGTTTCGCCCAAGCGCCCAAACCCGGCCTGCAATACGAGCGTTCCGATCTCGGGTTCCGGGTCAAGACCCCGGCCGATTGGGACCTCATTCCGCCGCAGCCGGGTGATCAGCACGTGATCGCCAAGTTCGACCCGCAGAACACGAAGTACGTCCAGACCGGCGGCGGACCTGGGGACCGCGTATTCCTGTCGTGCTGGTTGCTGCAATTCGATCGGCGCAAGAAGGAGGGCGCGGAGAAGCCCAAGTTCCAGCGCAAGCCGCTGAAGGACGTCGCGGAGTGGGTGCTGAAGAGTGGTGACGTCGAGGACGGGACCGCGCACAAGCCGACGGTCGTGAAGAAGGAATTCAAGATCGCCAGCAAGGTGCCGGCCCTCGAATACCAGTTCTGCACGCCGGGCGAGGAGAAGACGTCCAAGGCGGTCTACGCGGTCCAGTACAGCCTCGAGCCCGATCTCGACGTCGCCATCGTGTTCACCGGGCCGGGCGCGAAAGCCAAGTGGTCCAAGTACGAAGCTGCGTTCGAACAGATGGCGCGCTCGTTCTCGCGCATCGATCTCGCCGTGGCGGCCGCGGCACTCGGAGCCGACGCGCCCTTGCGCGACCGCGAGCGTCAGAAGATCCAGCAGAAGCTCGATGCTCTGGGCGGCGACTGGAAGCTCCACGAGACGCCCAACTACTTCGTCGTGACTCCGCACACCGATCGCGCGTTCATGGCGGAGCTCTGCGACCGGCTCGAAGCGATCCGCAAGGTGTTCGAAGTCGACTACCCGTACGAAAAGGCCAAGGAACTGCGCGCCGTTGGTGAAGCTGCGCAAACGGGTCTCACGGACAAGGAGAAGAAGGAGAAGGCGCTCGAGAAGAAGGCGATGTCCGAGATGTTCGGCGGCGCGGATCCGCGAGAACTCTCACGCTGTTCCGTGGTGCGCATCTTCACCGACCACGGTCAGTACATGAGCTACGGCGCGCCGGGTGGTTCCGCCGGGTATTGGAGCGCGACGGATCGCGAGCTCGTGCTCTACGACGACCAAGCCGGCGGTGGCCGCAAGGACACGTGGATCGTCCTGAACCACGAGGCTTTTCACCAGTACATCTTCTACCTGTACGGGAACATCAGTCCGCACAGCTGGTACAACGAAGGGACCGGCGACTTCTACAGCGGCCTCGAATACAAGATCAAGCAGTTCACGCTGAAGATCAATCAGTGGCGGGTCGGCACGATCAAGGAAGCCGTTCAGCAGGACGAGCACGTGCCGCTGAAAGACTTCGTCACGATGACGCAGGCCGAGTACTACGGCCAGAACAAGTGGGGCGTCGACCCGGGTCAGAACTACGCCCAGGGCTGGTCGTTCATCTACTTCCTGCGCACGGGCAAGAAGAACTTCGCGAAGAACTGGAACCCGGCTTGGGAACAGATCCTGCCGACGTACTTCCGCGTGTTGGCGACGTCGAGCGATCTCGACCAAGCCGTGCACGAAGCCTTCCAAGGCATCGACTTCGACGAGTTGCAGAAGGCCTGGGAAGCCTCGACTTGACGAACGCGGTGCGCGCGCGAGCCCCGCTGCGAGTTCGCGCGCGCCACGGACTCCGTTGGCTCGCGAGGGCGCTGCGCGCAATGCGCTGGAGCGCCGTGTCCGAGGTGCACTGGCGCGCGGTCTTCGAGGATCGTTGGCGCGCCGTCCTCGAGTGGCGCGTGCGCACGGGCCTCGTCAGCGGGATCGTCGTGCTCCTCGCTGCGACGGCGACTGCCGATCGCGTCCTCACCACGGACGGTCGGATCCTGACGCCCAAGAAAGCGCGCGTGGAAGCGCAGGGTTATCGCCTCGAGTTCGAGCACGGCACGATCGTGCTGACCGACAAGTCGCTCGTCGCGTCGGCCGAGATCGAAGGCGACATGTCGGACTACGTTCCGGCGAACGAGGACGAGAAACAGAAGCTCGCGCAGGGCTACGTGAAGTACCGCGGACGCTGGATGTCGCGCCCGGGCTACCAAGAAGAGCTGCGCAAACAGGCCGAAGCGAGTCGCAAGCGGACCGAGGAACTCGCCGCGCACGCGGATTGGTCGAACGCGTGGGAAGTCGAGACCGCGCACTTCCGTGTCCGTTCGAACACGAGTGCCGAGATCCTCGCGTACTACGCCGAACTCATGGAGGCGTTCTACTCCTTGATGGACGACAAGATCGGCATCGATCCGTCCCCGACGCTCAAACGCTGGAAGATGGAGGTCAACGTCTACAAGAGCCACGAAGAGTTCCAAGCGCTGGCGAAGCCGGGCAGCGCGTCGGTCCTCGGGTTCTTCTCCCCCATGGCGAAGTCGTTGAACTTCTTCCACGACTACGCCGAGCCGTCGCGTTCGGAATGGGTCGCGTTGCACGAGTGCACGCACCTCCTGACGTTCCTCATCGATCCGCAGTATGTGCCGCAGATCTGGCTCAACGAGGCCGTCGCGGACTACTTCGGGTCATCGAAAGTGTTTCGCGACAAGAAGGGCAAGCTGCGCATCGAGCCGGGCGAGATCCAGATGGACCGCACGTTGACGGTGCAGCAAGCGTTGCGCAGTGAAGGCGCGGCGACCGGCGGGAAAGCGCGGCCGAAGGACGCGCCGACCGCCTCCGCGTCACGGCCGTTCACGAAACTCGAGGACTTGTTCCTGCTCACACGCGACCAGTTCGACGGCTTCCAGTACGCGCATGCTTGGTCGTTCGTCTACTTCCTGCAGAACGGCGCGAACGAGAAGCACAAGAAGTCGTTCGACAAGTTCTTCAAGGGCCTCTACACGCTCGAGACCGGCATCCCCTACACGATCGAGAACGTGGGCAATGCCGTGCCCGAGATGGGCGGAGTCGGCAAGCTCGTGGCGCCCGTCGACGTCCGGGCGTACTTGCTCAAGAAGCTCAAGGTGTCCGACGTGCCCGCCCTCGAACGCGAGTGGCGCCAGTTCGTCGAGTCGATCCCGATCGAAGGCGCGAAGGCGCGGCTCAAGCGCGGGCTGCTCGCCGTGCGTCAACTGCGCTACGAAGAAGCCCTACCGGACCTCGATGCCGCGATCGAAGCCGGGACGACCGATCCGCGAGCTTGGGCCGCGCGCGCGCGCGCGCACGCCGAGACCGAGGCGCCGGAGAAGGCGCTGGCCGACTACCGCACGGCGATCCAGAAAGATCCGCTCGCGGCCGCTTTCCGCTACGAATTGTCGCGTGTTCTGGTCGGCATCTCGCCGGCACCCAAGGTGGCACCCACGGGCGCCAGCGGTGCGTCGGGCGACGGCGACGAGAGCGCCAGCGCACCGAAGCTCGTGAACCCGGAGGCGCGATCGGAAGCGGGGCTTGCATCCGAGCTCGCTCCCGAGAACGATCGCTTTCGCGCGTGGTACGAACGCTTCGAATGAACGCACACCGACGATCGATTCAGGCCCTCTGCGCCCTCCTCCTCGCCGGCCTCGTGACGAGCTGTGCGGGGATGCGCACGCTCTCCGACCCGACGCTCCTGGTCGAGACGAACGGCGGCCGAGAGCTGGGCGTCGCGACCGACTACGGCGTCGTGTTCCTCGGACGCACGGCGCGTTCCGGCCCCGTGCGCATCACGGCGTGGTACGGCGACGGGCCGAGCCTCGAGAAAGCCGTGATCGAACCCGTCGGCCCCGAGCTCTGCACGGCGGATACCGCGATCCGCTTGCCCGATGTAGTGATGGACTTCCGCGATCCGCGCGCGGGCGAGACGCTGCACGTCTTCGGCCGCGATGCGACAGGCGCCTGGTCGGCCACGGTGACTGTCGCGGAGGACCCGCGTGTGCTCGGGCTCGTGACCACGATTCCCGATCGATTGCGGGATGCGCCTGATCAGGTCGGCGCCGGTGTGTACGCGATTCCGGAAGGCGGCGACAAGCGGACGAAGAAGCTCGTCGGCCTCGTCGCCGGCACGATCCGCCTGCGCACGACCGCGGGCGATCGCGAGTACTTGGCGGTCGTGGGTCCGCAAGAATTGTGGCGCCTCGTCACGGCGCGACGCGATGCCGGCGCGCGGCGACCGTGGATCTATCGCGACGACATTCTCTGAGAGCCCGTGAAGAAATCGGGGGCTTCGGGAAGTCGTGTGGGCCGTCAGCAGCGGCGCGGGGTACTGGCCACCGAAGTTCGGCCCCACGGGAAGCGTCCACCCGCGGTCGATCTCACGCCGCTTGCAGCGACTGCGATCTCGGAAGTCCGTCCGGCGTAGTGGGCTGCACTGCGAACCGACGCTCGAGTCGAGAACCGGGCTGGACGGAGGAGAGACCGGCATTAGGCCGCCTACGCCCGCGAGCGTTCGAAGCGGCGGCGAAGTCCGGTTGAGCGGCTCGAAGCTCACGTGGGCGGCTCGAGGTCTTCGTGAGCCGGGCTCCGGGTGTTCCGCACATCCTTCCGGCCCGCGTTCGGCCGCGAGGCTACACGTGGAGCGGATGTGCGCGGAATCATCGGCGCGCCTGAACTGTGCGGGCGCACCGGACCTAGCGACCTCGGTTGCGGCGTCCTCGCTCGCTCGCTCGAGACGAACGGGTGTCGACATGATTCCGTCGATCTGACGGTGCGACTGTGCGACGGCCGAGGTTGAGGGCCGAAGCAGAAGCCGAAGCGGAGCGCGGAGTGCTTAGCGCGGAGTGCTTAGCGCGGAGTGCTTAGCGCGGAGTGCTGCCTGCGGAGTGCTGCCTGCCGAGTGCCGAGTGCGGCGCGCGGCGTGCCGAGGGCCGAGGGCTGCCTGCGGAGTGCTGCCTGCTGAGTGCCGAGTGCCGAGTGCTGCCTGCCGAGTGCCGAGTGCCGAGTGCGGCGCGCGGCGTGCCGA
>Ga0209490_10000267_pt1 | contig 55918 bp, 45 predicted proteins | sample MAT06_FD_187209 | JGI IMG/M metagenome (GOLD analysis project Ga0209490, IMG submission 187209) | Freshwater microbial communities from Lake Fryxell liftoff mats and glacier meltwater in Antarctica - MAT-06 (SPAdes) (version 2) | ecosystem: Environmental > Aquatic > Freshwater > Ice > Liftoff...
CGCCGTTGCCAAGGCTGAATCCATGGCACTACCTGCGGCACCGTCGATGAGCGGGCCGACCAGGGTGTGCGCCAACCGTGGGTCGCCGATCGGGAGCCGGGCATAAATAGCGCGCAGACGTGCATCGACCTCGTCAAAACGGCTGCGATGGACGATCAGGCGGCGCAGGGAGGTGCAACGCTGACCGCAGGTTCCGACTGCACCGAAAACCACCCCACGCAGCGCTAGCTCCAGATCGGCACTCGGCGTGATGATTGCGGCATTATTGCCGCCGAGCTCGAGCAGACTGCGGCCCAGGCGAGCAGCAACGCGGCTACCCACCGCCCGTCCCATGGGCACCGATCCCGTCGCCGACACCAACGGTACCCGCGGATCATTCGCCAGGGCTTCGCCGACGTCGCGGCCTCCACTCACCACGTTGAGCAGCCCTGCGGGCGCCTCGGGAAAATCGGCGAGGACTTCCGCACACAGACGATGCACGGCCAGGGCGCACAAGCCTGCTTTTTCCGATGGTTTCCACACCACGCTATCCCCGCAGACCAGGGCGAGCATGGCATTCCAGGCCCACACCGCGATCGGAAAATTGAAGGCGCTGATGACCCCGACCGGACCCAGCGGGTGCCATTGCTCCATCAGGCGATGCGCCGGGCGTTCGCTGACGATGGTCAGCCCATGTAATTGCCGCGAGAGTCCGGTGGCGAAATCGCAAATGTCGATCCATTCCTGGATCTCGCCTTCTGCTTCGGCGGTGATCTTGCCGACTTCAGCCGTGATCACTGCAGCCAATTCGCTTTTTCGTTCACGGACGCGCTGGCCGATCTGGCGGACCAGTTCGCCCCGTCGCGGAGCCGGAATACGCCGCCAGAGGAAAAATGCCGCGTGGGCAGCCGTGACCGCTTGCTCGACGGCCACCGAATCCGCGGCACGGATCACCGTCATCGTCGATCCATCAATGGCTGAATAAGCGGGCATCTCTACGCCCTGCGCCACGGAATCGAGTCCGCTGCTATGCACGCCGGATACCCGGTCGCCGGCCCCTGCGGTTGCAAGAATGCGCGAGAAATTATTCATAAGGACGACGCCGGTTGGGCCTGGGTGCGATAGACTGACCCAAAGCGATTGGCAAGAAATTCTGCCAGCACCACCTGCTCCTGGCGCACAAAACCGCGTTTCGGCAAGTGACCTTGGCAATGCAGATCCACGACAGCACAAACGCTGTGGGCCGTGGTCAATTGAATCCCACTCCACAGCCCATCCGCACGTTCGGTGTGGTAGATCTTGCGCGCGTCGCTGACCTGGGTGAAGACCCCTTCGCGTTTCCCAGTCACTACCGCAAAGATCAGAATGACGTCCTGTTGGGTGCCAGGCACGGCCTGTTCGAGCATGTCCTTGAGTACTTCCCGGCGTTCGCCCAGGCGCATTTCCCGAATCAGAAAATGCATCAGGTCACGATGGCCGCGATAGCGCACGGTCTTATAATCCAAGCAACGCACCCGTCCTGCCAGGGTTTCCCACAACGTGCCCAGGCCACCCGAGGTGTTGAATGCCTCGTAGTCGATGCCGTCGAGAGCGAAATGTTCCAGCCCTTCCAAGGCCTGCACTTCTACCTTTTGACCGGCGATGATCGCTTCGCAAGGATTGCAGTATTCGTTGATCAGCCCATCCGTCGACCAGGTCAGATTGTATTTCAATTCGCCGGTGGGGAATTGCGCCAGAGCGCCGACGCGCAGACGAACCTCATCCAGACTCTCGAAGCGTCGGGTTAAATCGTACGCAAGGATATTGATAAATCCGGGCGCCAGACCGCATTGCGGCATGAAGATCTGACCGACACCCGCGTTTTCGGCGCAGCTGCGCACGGCGCGGGTGGTTGCCACATCTTCGGTGAGATCGAAATAGCTCGCCCCCGCACGCAGTGCCGCAGCGGCGATGCGCGCATTGGCATGATAACTGAGAGCAGAAACAACGACCTGACAGCCCAGCATCGCGTGGGCAAGGGCGTCTGCATCGTCCACTTGCACCGTCTGGGTGCTGAGTCCGGGCAATCCCTGCAAGCGCGCCAGGGCCAGCGGATCAATATCCGCCACGCGCACGGAATAGTCGCCACTTCCAGCAAGAACGCGCGCAATTGCGCTGCCGATCTTGCCCGCACCTAACAGCAGGAGAGTGACCATACTGGAGCATATCATGCCTTTGATCGCGTTGCTAGCACTGTCGTGACAGCCCGCTACGCGAGCTCACCTTTGACCGCATCGCTATCGCGATGTAGAATCATCTTGTGGATACGGCGTCATTTTCTTGGCAGGTTCATCCGCAGGCGGCGGATGTGGTCGGGCGACTCATTGCCGCAGCATGTGCGGCGTCCCCAGCTACCGACCACCTCGGAAAATGTCTCGTAGCCGAAACCGGCACGCGACTCGCTGACTGGATTGATTCGATCACGGTGCCAGCGACCGCCATGGATATGCGGCAATTGCAGGCCTGCGGCTTCCTCCCGGATCCTCACCCCGACGCATCTGGGGCTTGGCGGCACCCCGGTGGACGCCTGCCTAAAATCATCAGTGGCACAACTTGGCGGCTGACCCTGGCAGCCGATGATCTCAGCGTCTGTCGGCAAGCGCTCGGCGCGGGGGACATGCCTATCCCGGGTCCTGGTCCGACCCAGACGCGCCTTTTTTCCAGTCCAGGTGCTGAGGTGTGGGCCTGCTCCCGGCAGGGTTTTTATCGCAGCGAACAAACCGCTCAGTGGTACGCGCATTTGTCGAGCTGGCGCGTGCGCGGAGAAATTCCCGCGGCGGCGTATGCCCGCGGTCATCGCCTGCTCCTGCAAGCGGTCGATGCCTTGGGATCCGCCACTGCCTGCGATCTTTTCTTTGCCGCCGAGCGCGAGCGCTGGCAACGACGCAATCACGCCGCTGCAGCGCAGAAATGGCGCCAAGATCGCTTTGGTCTGGGCTGGGCGAATACCGACCACCATACTTTCCGCAGCTCGCGCCGCCATTTTCGCGATCTCATCCACGCCTTGGAGATGCTTGGCCTGCAGTGCCGGGAACGTTTTCACGCTGGCGCCGAGGCCGGCTGGGGCGCGCAGGTCCTGGAGCATCCGCAGAACGGAGTGGTGGTCTTCGCCGATGTCGATCTCGCCCCCGACGAAATCGCCGGTGACATCGCCCACGTCGGCCTGCCTGAACAGCAACGTCTTGGCACGGTGGGCTTGTGGTGCGCCCTGCACGGCGATTCATTTCTTGACGCGGGTCTGCATCACCTCGCCTGCCTGGGCGACTTTGACCAGCTGCAACATGTCGTTCAGACCCACGGCGATGGGTGCATGGCGCCATTTTCAACCAAACCCTATTTGCACCAGGCCTTTACCACCGGCGAAATGTGGCCGGTGGCGACGGATCGGCTCGCTCCGCTTGTACAGACGGGCGCCATTGATCAGGCCACCGCCGAACGCATCGCTCGCGATGGGGCGCGCGGCAGTCATCTTGAATTAATTGAACGCAATGACGGCTTCAAGGGTTTTAACCAGCACGGCGTCAGCCATATCATCACGGCGACCGATCCCCGGCGATAGTTTTCTGCTTTCCTTTTTCGCTTTTCCGCCGCCTATTATTTCATTTATCAGCCAGCAGGCGACCCCCGCTCCGCCAAGAGATTCCGCACCACGGCAGCGATCTCGGCCGCGGCGGTCGTAACGCAGGACGTCCGTGCCACGGTGCCGACCTGCGGGCCGCGTTCGGCCCGCACTGCGTCAGCGAATCCAGCGAGATCCCCTTCCACCGCGACCACAGGCCGTGCGTCGGTGGGCAAGGCCAGTGGATGCACACTGGTGCATTCCCACGTTGCCGCCGCAATACCGATACGCTGCAACGCTGCCCGCGCCTGCAACAATGCAGGCTGGGCAGAGCCGGGGCCGACCAGCACCACTGCCGCGGCGTCATCGGCGTGTGTCCAGAGGCCGCCACCCGGTTCGTGATCGGCGTCTCCCGGCGGCATTTCAATGTCGGCCTCGACCAGGATCGCCACGTGGTCACGACTGCCCAAGGCGCGGCTGAGTACGGCGCGGTCATGCAGCCCTGACGGGGCGCAGACCCACCAACCGGGCAAGGACCGCCACCACCCCAGCGCCGGCCCGGGCCCGACGACTCGCAGACACAGCGGCGTCGGGCGACTGCCGATGGCCACAAGCTGGGCCCACCAGCCGCCGATGTCACCGCCAGAGACCGTCAGCAGCGGGCGCAATCCTTCACGCCCAGCGGCAGCCAGGGCCACCAACAGAGATCCATTTGGCCGGATGGAGGACCAACCGACAGTCCGATCACCCACGAGAATGCGCGGTTCATGCGCCAGCAACCACGCGAAATTCTGCGTGCTGGCCACCCATTGGCGCAAGGCCGGCAAGTGGACCGGCGCTGCCGTTGCCCACGACGCGGTGTTTTTGGCAAAACTCAGCGCCCGTGCCGGGATCCAACAGGGACCCACCTCGGCCGACCACCCCGCAGGCGGATCCGTGGTTTCCCCTAGCACGACACAGCGCACGGGCGCCGCCAAAGCCACCGCCAGGTCCATCGCCTCGCGCACGCTCGGCTCGCTCAGGCAGTCGGCTTCCAGCATAGCTACCACGGTGGCTTCGGGCATGGCCAGTGCACAACCGACTGCCGCGGCCAACCGTTCTGCCGGACGCGCATCACACCACACCGTTTCAACCCCGCATTCTGCGCTGGGGCCGGGCGCGAAGACCCGCAGCCGGGCAGGAAAGCGGCACCCGGCCGCCCACTCCCGCACCTGTTCTGCGATCGCGCTCATGGTCGCCATTCCATCGACGGTGACGGCGCAGGGAAGCAGCAGCCGGACCCACGCGGTGCTGTGCGCCACCTGCCGCACCCGTAACTCCTGTGCTGACGTTGACGAAACCTTCATCCGCCGAGTAGGCGCATCATCGCATAACCGCTGGTCTGCGCCCCCGCGAGGACTAGGCCGAGAAACCCCACCGCCGCTGGGACCCCCGCCCACAACACCAGCAGCGAGACCATGATTTTCAGGGCGAACCCGAATTGAAGAAAATTAATCTGCGGTACGGCGCGGGCGATCACCGCTTCGGCAATGGTGATCGCAAGAATGGTGCTCAACACTGGCGCGCTTAAAGCCAGGGCGATCAGAAACATCTGGTTGCTGGCATCGATCAATGCGGTCATAAACGCGGGACCCGGCGCGAAGCCACCCGTGGGGATGAACGCATAGCTCTTAACGATCGCGGCGATGAAGACGTGATGCCCATCCATGATCAAAAACATCATCACCGCCATGATGAAATAAAGATCGCCAATCGGACTGGTGGCGGCTTCGGTTTCGGGATCAAATGATTCCGCAGCGCTGAAACCGGCATGCCGGTTGGCCAAATCGCCTCCGAAGCGGATCGCCTCAACAAATAAAAGCAGGAAAAATCCGATCGATGCGCCAACCATGAATTCTTTGGCCATCAGGACGATGTACATGCCATCCACCGGAGGCACGCTCTCGGCGGCCAATCGTAGCGGCGTCAGCATCAGGGTCACCGCCAGGGCGATCAGCGCCTTGACCCGCATCGGCGTATAGGGCCCGCCGATGATCGGGCCGACCACAAACAAGCCTAAAATGCGCGCGAAAACCAGCAATCCCAAGGGGATTCCGGCATACCACCCTTCAAGCAGGGTCGTGTCCATTTAGCCTACCCAGCTGGTGTTCACAACCCGCCGAAACGCGGCAGATTGCCGAAAAGATCAGTCGTGTAGGTGATCAAAACATTCGCCATCCATGAACCCAGCAGGACGAACACCAATGCCATTGCCGCCAGTTTTGGCACAAAGGACAAGGTCTGCTCTTGAATGGACGTCACTGCTTGGACCAAGCCAATGATCAAACCGACTACCAGGGCCACTCCCAACACGGGCAGAGCGAGCAGGCAGGTGATCCACAGCATCTGTCGCACCGTGTCGATCAGGACATCAGCACCCATAATTCACCCATAGCTCCGGACCAGAGCCTGCAACAGCAGGACCCAACCATCAACAAGAACGAACAAGAGTATTTTGAACGGCAGCGACACCACCACCGGTGGCAACATCATCATACCCAGCGCCATCAGCACCGCGGCGATGACCAGATCGATGACTAGGAAGGGCAAGAAGATGACGAAGCCCATTTGGAATGCGGTCTTCAATTCCGAGGTCATGAACGCCGGCATCAAGGTGGTGAACGACACATCCGCGGCCGTTTTCGGCCGTTCTTCACCAGCGATGCGAATGAACAGGGCAAGATCATTTTTGCGCGTGTGCTTGAGCATGAAATCGCGCGCAACCCCCTTGGCCCGGTCGAGCGCCTCGGTCTGACTGATGGTATCGGCCAGATAGGGCGACAGCGCCTCGGTATGCATGCGGGTGATCGTCGGCGCCATGATGAACAAGGTCAAAAAGAGCGCGAGCCCGAGCATGATCTGATTCGGCGGCAAGGTTTGCGTCCCTAAAGCGCGACGGACAAAACCGAGGACAATGATGATGCGGGTAAACGACGTCATCATCATCAAAAATGCCGGCGCCACCGACAAGGCGGTGATCACCAGCAATAAGGTCAAGGCGGCGCTGAATCCTTCTTTTTCGGCGCCAGGTGACACCGATATATTTAACCCCGGCGCCTCGGCGGCAGTCAGCGAGCCGACCACCGCAATCAATAGAACCAACCGTGCCAACAAACTGCCCCATGGTTCGCATCGGCCCAGCACGGACGTTCGCTGCGCGGCCCTCATGGTTTTTCCCGCCCCAGCACTGATTGCACGGCGTGCGCGAAAGCCTGGGCGAATGGCTTTGCCGAGGTCGGCGCGGCTGCCAAGGCGGCGTCGACGCGCGCTTCTGCCTCGGGCAGACCGGACAGGCTCGTCACGGGAATGGAGGTGATCGCGGTCAGGCCTTGTTCATGGCTGCCTACCACCAGGACCTGATCGCCCAGGCGCACCAGATGCAGCGATCGTTTTAGCCCAAGGGGCAGGGATTCGACCAATTGCAGGTGGCGCGCTGGGTGGGCACCACCGCGCCGACGCGCGGCGAATCGAACCAGGAAAAACCCGCCCACTGCTAGGGCGATGATGAAAGCCAGGCCGATCAGCAGTGCTACCAGCGGAGCAGCGGTGGCCGGGGCGGCCCCAGTGCCGGCTCGCGCCGCGACCACGGTTGCGCTCTGCTCCCAATCGGCGTCGGTGATCAATGGAGCTTCCGCGCCCATCAGACTTCCAGACAGCGAACCAAGCAGCACCAAAAGCAGGACTAGACAGCGCAGCATCGTCGTGTTCCTCGACAGCCCGTGTTCGTCTCCGCCACAGGGTGTGGGGTGTCCGTGGGCATGAGAGACCGTGGGGCATTTGCCATGCCAATGCCTGAGCCCGGGCGTGCGTCAGCGATTTGTTCGATTCCGCCCGCGAATCTGGCGACCCACCTATTCCGAACTGGTAATGGCACGGCGTATGCGAACTATGCAAAGGGTGCTTATCGACGAACAACGTATCCTGCTGACCCAAGCCGCCCCCGGCATGGTCCTGTCTCGCTCGGTGCAACTGCCGAACAAGACCGTCCTGTGCCCCCGCGAAACCGTGCTCAGTGATGACCTGGTGCTGCGGCTGATGGCCCGCGGCATCAAGCGTGTGCACATCCGCGGCACCCCCCTGCCAGGAAATCACCAGCTCGGTTTCAGCGGACGCAGAGAACGGCTGCATCAGGCCTTCAGCCGGGTCCGTCATCTGGATCACCTCGCGACGCTGGAAAAGGTTGTCGAACACGTCCTGGTCCGCCGCGCATGACCCAGCCGCTGGCCACCATCGCCGCCCGGATCATGACCCTGCCCACGGTCACCTTCGCCCGCACCCTGGGCAAGTTAGACCGTCTCTTGCAGGATGGTGAAATAGCCACCCCGATAATTGCCTCCGTCATCGCATCTGATCCCGTTCTGACCGCGGTTATCCTCGGGCGTGCTGCCATCGTCGCGCCGGGTGAGGTAACCTCGGTCAATAATGCCCTGGTCGTGCTGGGTACCGCCACCGTGCATGGTCTGGTGAAAAATGTGCGCCCACTCCCTGAACCATGCCAACAAGCCGTCGCTGGCATTTGGAGTCTGGCCAACGCGACCGCCGCCATGTGTCGCATTCTGGGCACTGCCAGCCCGGTGCTGCGCGATCGCCACCTGCCCGAAGAAACCATGCACGCCCTGGGGCTGACCCATGATTTGGGCAGCATGGTCGGACACCTGCTATTTTCCGGCGAAATGTGCCGCGCCAGCGCACGCCTAGTGGGGGAACCCCGTCGCACCTTCGCCAGCCTGCTGCAAGAAGAACTCGGCGCGCCGCCAGCCCTGCTGGGATCTTTGTGGGCGCACCATCTCAATCTGCCGCCCTTGCTGGTCCGCAGCATGCATCACCAGGATAATCCCCTGTTGGCCGGCGAGGAGACCCACGGCCCCATGCTCGTGCAATTGGCGCGCAACTTGGTCAAAGGCGCCGGCTTCGCCTCCGCCCACGATCCCTATGTCGACCCCTTTGACGCCGCCATCGTCGAAGGCTTAGGTCTGTCGCTGGGCGATATCCAACACGGCATGGAACGCTTTTTTGACGAGGAAGAGGAATTGGCGTTGTATGAGGGGGCGCTGTTGTTTCGGCCGTAAAGACAACGTCCGAGGTCCGAGGTCCGAGGTCCGAGGTCCGAGGTCCTAAGTCTCGAGGGCGCCAACTTTGCGGGATCGGAATAAAAGACGGTGTCTCAATAAGGCCAGGGAATCTGCATAGGAAGCCAGCAAGGAGAGGTTGGAACTCGGTCGATTGTTCGGTCGTGCTCCGAGTTGCTCCAACTGTGGGCGTTCTCCCGGCTGACTTCCGGACTTTCCGACCTCAGGACCTTTGCCATGATCCCCCTCCCCCGCGGAGGTTCCCATGTCCAGTGCTGCCCAGACCCAGGCCGATGACCTGATGCAAAAGATCGTTTCGCTGTGCAAGCGCCGCGGTTTTGTGTTCCAGTCGTCTGAGATCTATGGTGGCCTGAAGTCGGCTTACGACTACGGGCCTCTGGGTGTCGAGCTGAAGCGCAACCTGATGAACGAGTGGTGGCGCGACATGGTGCACGGCCGCGACAATGTCGTTGGCCTGGATGCATCGATCATCATGCATCCTAACGTGTGGCGCGCCTCGGGCCATGCCGCTGGGTTTGCGGATCCCTTGGTCGACTGTTTGGTGTCGAAAGAACGCTTCCGCGCTGACAAGGCGCCGCGCCCCGCAGTGGGCGACGAGCTGCCGATCACCTGCGCCGATCAGGGCGTGGCTAAGACCTGGGCTGAGATTATCGAAAAGCGCTTTGGCGTGGTCCTGGATCGCGATGGCAAAGTGTTGAACGGCCTGAAGGCGATCAGCACCACGGAATTTGGTTTCTTTGCCAAGGGTTCGACCAGCGCCGCTAAAACCTGGCCGTGGCGCGGTTATGTTGGGCCGACCTTTGGTTCGCCTTTTCTCAGCGAAGAGCGTCAATTTAATTTGATGTTCCGCACGGCGCTGGGCGCGGTTGACCCGATGAATGAAGTCGCAACCCACCTTGCTGCGCTTACTGCCGCACCAGATTTGGCCACGGCGGTCACCGAACGCTTCGGCAAGGATGCCCAAGAAGGCGCCTTAGCGGCGGCATTGGCCAGTGGCGATCGCGCTAAAATTTTGCGCGCGGCGATTGAACACATCACCTCCCCAGCGATGGCGTACCTGCGCCCCGAAACCGCGCAGGCGATGTTCGTCCAATTCAAGAACATCTTGGACAGCAGTGGGCAAAAAGTTCCTTTTGGTATCGCCCAGATGGGCAAGTCCTTCCGTAACGAAATCACCGTCGAACATTTCATCTTCCGTTCGTGCGAGTTCGAGCAGATGGAAATGGAATTCTTCTGTGAGCCCGGCACGCAGAAAGAATGGATGGCGTATTGGAAGGAACAGCGCATGGCGTGGTGGAAGCGCTACGCCAACGATCCCAGCAAGTTCCAGTTCCGCCAACACGCTGCCGACGAGATGGCGCACTACGCCGATGACTGCTACGACGTTGAATATGCGTATCCGTGGGGCTGGGGCGAACTCGAAGGTATCGCCTCACGCACCGACTACGATCTCAGCCAGCACGAAAAGCATTCCGGGCAAAAGCTGCGCTACACCGATCAGGAAAAGGAAGATCCCGCCACCGGCAAAAAGCCATGGCAGTATCTGCCCTACGTCATTGAGCCCGCCGCTGGTGCGACCCGCGCCATGCTGGTCTATCTGATCGATGCCTACCACGAGGAAGAACGCCGCACCGCCACTGGCGAAATCGAAAAGCGCACGGTGCTGAAATTGCATCCACGTCTCGCCCCGATCAAAGTCGCCATCTTGCCCCTGGTCAAAAAAGACGGCATGCCCGAAAAGGCGCAAGAATTGGCCGCTGCCTTTCGCAAGGCCGGCATCCTGGCCAAGTGCGACGAAAAAGCCTCAATCGGCAAGCGCTACGCCAAGCACGATGAGATCGGCACCCCGTGGTGCATCACCATCGACGGGCAGACCATGCAAGACGGCACCGTCACCCTGCGTGACCGCGACACTACCGAACAGGTACGCATCAGCATGGATCAGGCCGTGGCGAGCGTACGTGAACGTCTGAGCTGAACTTGAGCCCATCGCGTTGGCAGGATCCGAACTCAGCCGACACTGGGCCAGTGCTTGGTTCCGGTTATCTGGGTTTCTGCAGCATGAGTCCGCTGATTGCCGACTATCACGATCTGAAAGTCGAACGCATCCGTCCGCTTACAACCGGGTAAAGCGGGTTCAGGGCAATTTCCCGCACATCTTCACCAGTCGCGCCAAGGGCAACCACGCTTCGGGTGGCAGGGTGCGGGGATGCGCCTGCGGATCCCAGCCCTGTTCCTTGGCCTGACGGCGGATCTGCACTGCGGTGGCCAGACCACGCAGCGCGTCCTGCATGGTGTGGGTGCCAGCAAAAACCCGCTCAAGTAAACGATCGACCATGACGAGATCCGCAACCGCAACGTGGTTGGTGCGGCGAAAAGACCACTGCACCAGATCCACGCGGCTCGCGGGAATGGTATCGCTACGATCCAAGGGTTGGACCAAACGCGGCTCACCCGCGAGGCGGGTTAATATACTGGACCGGGTTTCGGCCTGACGACCGCCACCGAGTTTGCCCGCGGCTTCACGTTGCAGAATCAGATCCAGCGACAACGGCGGACGCGGCCCCAACTGACCCAGCAGCCAGCCGCGCACCAGGGCGGCGGTGTGCTGGAAAGGTGGATTGGCGACGACCTGCCACGGGCCATCTGGCTGCGGATGGCGGCGTAGGGCATCGCCCTGCTCAAGAATGAATTGTCCGCCCAGCATGGCGTCGGCGAAGCGTTCACTCAAAAGGCGGCAACGGTCGGCATCTAGTTCGATGGCGTGGACGATCGCCCCCGCGGCGAGCAGGGCGGCGGTCAGGTTCCCCCGGCCCGAGCCGATCTCCACCACGGTAGCTCCAGGTATAATGCGGATCCGCCCCACCACGGCGCTGGCGACGCGGGGTCGCAGGTCGTGCTGCTGCAAGGACGGGCCCGGCACCGGCCCGGGGCCGGGGGCTGAGGCTGGAATGGGGGAATTGCTCACCCGCGCGGGCGGGCGTCGACGTGACGTTCAGCTGTCAGCCAGTCCTCAAGCGCATTGCCGGCATGGAAGCCGCGACGCTCGGCAAGGAAATAGGCAGTCTCGGCGACCATGCGCTGACGGTCGGGTGTGGCCGCTTTGTTTGTAGCCGAACCTGTCTTTGCCGCTGCCGCTTTCGCAGTGGTCGCAGGAACAGGCTTGGCCGCCCCCGCTTTGGCTGGAGCGGCGGTCTTTCCGGCTGGCAATGCTATCGCTGCAGGTACGGTCGCTTTCGCGACGGGCTTGACGGCGGGTTTAGCGGCGGGCTTGACGGCGGGTTTAGCGGCGGGTTTAGCGGCGGGTTTCTCCGCTGCTTTGCCTGCTGCCTCGGAAGTCACTGCCTTCGGACTGGCCTTACTGGCACTGGCCTCAGCACTGGATGGTTTCTTCGTCGCCATGTCGTCCTCCTGGTTGGGCGCAGGGTAGGCGCTCTGGTCGGGCCGGGCAAGCGCCGCGCATGAGCTTTCCTGCATCAGTTCCAGGCATCAAGAAATGCCAGCAGTTCCGCGGTGGTCGCACTGCGTCCCTGGCGAAGGAATACTCCCGCGACGGCAGAACCCAGATCCAAGCGTTCGGCTGGATTCAGCCCCAGGGTCAGACCCAGGCTGTACCCCGCATTGAAACGATCGCCAGCACCGGTGCTTTTCACCGGCGCAGCGCAAGTCGGTCCCGGATGAACTGCCACGGCGCCGCCGTCCCAGGCCACTGCATTTCCGCTGCGATTATGCACAATGACTTCGCTGACCCCGATGCGCTCGCGCAGGGCGATGGCGGTAGCGACCAGATCAGCGCCGGGGTCAGGCAGGCCGAGTACGCGGGTCAGTACCGCCGCCTCGGTTAGGTTGACGCCGAAGGCAATACGCAGGTTGGCCTCCAATCCGCTTACGACGGTTAACATCTCATGAATATCCTCGCTCGATCGCGCCGTGGGGTCGACCAGATCGATGAAACCCCAGGGCCGATGCGACAACTGGGTAAAGACCTGATCGTTCAATATCTGCCAAATCGCGGTCATGTGCGGATACAACGACCAATTATTGAGCACAATCAGATCCGCCTGCGCGCACCGCTCGGCGTAGATGCCATCCGCGAGATGAGCCCGGACCACGTCCGCGGTCAAGGCACTGAGTTGATCCACTGCGGCGAGAAAGAATTTTCCGTCGGAAAATTCCAAGCAAAGCGACCGGCCATAGACAGAACCCCAGGCCGTGCAGGAGGCGCAGCGCTCAGCAAATTCGGCAAACGCTGGATGCCGCGGATTCCCCGTCGTGCCAAAATGATGCACCGCGACACCCAACGTTGCCAGGCCATCGCTGAGATTGACTGAACAACCGCCCGCATCGGCAGAATGGACGACGATTTCCCGCAGACCATTACGGCCCGAAGCATCGATGAGAACGCGGCCGAGATCCGCCATCGAGGGTAGGGCAGTCCATTTTCCCGGCGCATGCCGTTCACCGACAACGGAGATCATCTCATCAACAAAACCATCACAGCCCGCGACCGCTGTCCGCGGATCCGCCCGCGGGTCCCACTGCCGCAGCCGCGCGGCAATCTGGCGCGCGGTGGTCGCTCCGTGCGGGCGGATATCGCTACCCATCAGCCGACCCGCCGGATGGCCGGATCGGTGAAGACATCGGCTTCGTCGCGGGAGCGGGTAGAAAATTCACTGACGATGGCGCCGTCGGGACCGGCGACAAACCAGTGCGGAGTATTTGGGCGCAGGGTGTATTGATCGCCCGGTTCCAGATGGATGCACTTGAACATGGTGAAGGCCTGTTGCTTGTCCGCGGGGACGCGGGCCAAAGCCGTACTGCGCTCATCCGTATCCTGACGATGGCCCGGCACGAACAAATCCACCACGCCCTGACGGACGCGAAAGGTTTCTTCCTTCCCCGGATCACCATCCAGGGGTGGATGGCGATGTTCGGGACAGATCTGGCCCGGCAGCATCATCAATTCCTTGGCGCAGCAGCGGTCGGTATTGACGTAGACATGGATGGCGAGCCCGAATTCAGCGAAACGCCCCAGGCCGAAATCGGCGATCTCTACCGCGTCTTCTTCAGACGGGTGCAGGACCAGACCGGCTGCGCGCATGGCGACGGCAGCAGTGGCACGATGATGGGCGGTTTGGATGGATGACATACGGAGATCCTTGGCGTCGAGCTGGGCGGTCAGAAATAATTGTGCGGCAATGCCTGCTTTTTGCGCATGATGCCAGGCGGCAGCCTGGGGTTCATCAGCGGCGCAGGTCCAGGCGCAGGCGGCAAGAATATGGCGAGCAATCGCCGGCCACGGCACCCCGGTCTGCACACAGATGGCGGCAGCACCGAGCAAACGGTCGTCGTTGGCCAATTTCCGTAGCGGGTCACGGCCGACGCGGGCCACCGGATCATCCAGGGCGGAATTGGCATACCGGCGAAATAAATCACTCAGCAGATGCTGGTGTTCATCACCAAGACGCTGGACTTGCTGATCGTCGGCACCACCGAATTGCCGCGCCAATGCCGCGCTGGCTTCCAGGCCGGCGGCCCAGGCGCCCGCGCGGACCTGTGCATCCGCGACGCACGCGGGGATGGTCGCGAGGCCGCGTTGCGCCCCTGCATAGGCGAGACAGGCATGGGTCAAATTGTGCAGATAGAGTTTGCGCGCGATGGTGAGATTGATGTCAGCACTGGCGACCAATCCCGGCACCTGCGGAATCGTCCCACGAAATACCGCGGCCTCGACCGGCAAGGTGGCGTAGGGTTCCACCCGAATATCCAAGCCGCACCCTGCGCGCGCGGCAGGAATCATCCGGCCAATGCTGGTGCGTACCACGCCGAGACGCTGGGAAATGGCGGCGCGGTCCGCAGCTGGGCAGGCGGCCAAAATGGCCGTGCGCAGATCCTGGGCTGCGGTCAGCCCATTTTCGCAGACCAGAATATCCAGGGGACGGCTACGTTGAGCCAAGCCAGCCGCCAAACCTGGAGCCAGATGGCGCAACGCGCCCAGCCCGACCGCGGTCGCCACCAGATCGGCTTGCGCTACCGCGCTCGCGACTGCCGCGCGATCGTTGCCATCAACGACACCAACCGGCCCAACCGTGAACGGCTCTTCGCTGAGCCCATCGACGGCAATGACCTGATAGCTGTCGCGACTGCGCAGAGCCGCAAGTATGCTGGGGACCACGTCCACAAAGATGATTGCCCAGCCGGCCCGGCAGAAGCGTTCTGCCAGAAATCCGCGGCCAATGTTTCCCGCCCCGAATTGGACCAAGCTTGGCATAGCAATGATTGCATCATCGCGGTGCAAACCAACAAGATGGAAAAACCGCCCCAGTCGGGTTCAGCCTTTCTGGTGCAAACTCCGTATGTTCGATTACCGTATTTCTTAGACGACTCGCCGTAACTGCCGTCCAGCCCCCAACGGGTAGAGCGCACCCGCTTTGCCCGTGCCCCGTTGCGGCTACCCTCAGGCCGTATGGATGCGCCGGAGTATGCCTGTGCGGTGATCAGCGATGCCTGTGATCGGCTGTTGCTGGAATTGCGTCCGGCCACGGCGACCCACGCCCGCAATGAGCTGACCTGTTTCGGCGGCCGCCGGGAAAGATTTGAAACCGCGCAGGCCTGTCTGCGCCGTGAATTGCAGGAAGAACTCGGCTGGATTCCCACCGAGCTGCAGCCGGTATGCGACCTCATCGCAGGTGATCGCTACATCGCCCAATTTTTTGCCTGTCCTTGGCGTCCCGGCCCGCTGCGGACCGAGCCCGGGCACATCGCGGTGTGGATACCCCGCGCCAGTCTGGCCGGGATTCCGCTGAGTCCGTGGCATGGTCAGGTCTTGGCTGCGATCGCTGGCGGACAACGTCGGTGTGAGCTGCCGCAGGAAGGAGGCGGGAGGTGGCGCACACGGGCCGAAACGGATGGGGAGTGCAACCCCCAGCACCCCACGAATCCCGGCGCGGGCGAAACCCGCGGTCACGCCGATGGCGGGACAAGTCGGGAGCAGTTCTGATGCGAATATTAATCGTCGTGCCCACGCTCAACCGTGGTGGTGCCGAGCGTGTGGTGTCGCAGCTCAGTCAGTATTTCGCCCCCCGTCATATTCTCACCGTGGCCTATTTTGACGCCGGCGAACGCGCGTACCCCATCCACGGGAAAATCGTGAATGTGGGCTTGCCCGGTGGACCTGGGACTTTCAACAAGGCGGTCATGCTGGTGCGGCGCACCGTGCGTCTGGTGGGCGTGCTGGCGCAGGGTCGCTATCACCGCGTCATCACCTTCACCGAGGCCGCCAATATTCCGGTGCTGCTCGCCAGCACTTTCCTGCGCCGCCAGAATCGGTTACAGGTTAGTGTCCGTGAACCCGCCGCGACTATTCCCAGACCTGAACGCCTGTTGATGCGCCTGTTATATCGACTGCCCGCGGCAGTGGTCGCCCCGTCGATCGGCGTTGCGCAGAGTCTGGTGCGCGACCTTGGTCTGCGGCCACGGCGACTGCGGGTGATTGCCAATCCGGTCGCAATCTCTGCTGGGTCCGCCGACCAAGCCGAACCGGCGAAGCTGCCCACGAAACCATTTCTGCTCGCGGCAGGACGCTTGGTTGCGGTAAAGGATTTTGCCACCTTGATTCGGGCCTTTGCCGCGTGTACCAGCAGTACGGACGCGGACTTGGTCATTCTCGGTGATGGGCCCGAACGTCCGTGTTTGCACGATATCGGGATTGATCTTGGTATCGCTGATCGCGTCCACCTGGTGGGAGCGGTTGCCGATCCTTGGCCGTGGATGCAGGCGTGCGCGATCTTTCTGCTGACCTCACGCCATGAAGGCTGGCCCAACGCCCTGGCCGAAGCGTTAGCCCTGGGTCGACCCTGCATCGCTACCGACTGCGAAACCGGGCCGCGGCAATTATTGGCAGACGGGGCGTGCGGGATGCTGGTGCCAGTCGGTGATGTGCCGGCCCTGACCGCAGCAATTTTGGATTGTCTCGGTGATCCAAAGATGGCTGCACGCTTGGGTCGCGCCGCCCAGGCACGCATGCGTCCGTTCACCTTGGAACGTCTCGCACCACGCTGGCTGGCGCCGGTATGAGTTCATTCGCCTTTCTTATCCCGACCCGCAACCGTCACGACATTTTGGCGCGCTCGCTGCCGAGCATTCGCCGCGCTGCCGAGGCCGTAGGCGCGGCAATCATAATCTGCGATCAATCACCGCAGCCATTTCCCAGCGCATCCGATGTGCAGGTGTTGCATCGACCGGATATCCGCAGCCTGCCCGCGGCGCGGAATATTCTGCTCGCGCAGACCGCTGCCGAGCTGGTGTGCTTTCTGGATGACGACAGCGATGTCGCCGCGGATTTCGCCGTCCAAGCCCTGGCCCTGGCGCGGCGTGAACCCGACTGCGTCGCCTGGGGGCCGGTGGTCGAAAGTCGACCGCGGCACGTGCGCCAGCTGCATCGGCTGACCCAGCTGGGCGTGTTCGCGGATCCCCGTCGGCAAACGCCCGGGTCGGTCGACCGGGCGAGCAAGGCTCTCTTCGGTTGCTGCTTTGTGGTGCGCCGGCAGCCAGCAGCCGCCACCGGGTTCGATGGCCGCCGACCCGGGTATGCTCTGGGCGAGGATTTCGATTTCTTCCTGCGTCTGCCCGGTCGCAAACGCTTCGCCCGGGAACTGCGCGCGGTGCATCGCCGGGACGGCGCCGACCGCGCGTCGGCATGGATGCGCGGTCAGGCAAAAGCCCGGTTTTTCCGCTGGTTGGCCGCCCGTCACGGCGGGCGTAACCCGGCCACTCTTTTGCACCTCGCGCTGGTCTTGGCGACCGCCGCCAGTGGGGCTGGCCACGAGCCCGGCGCCCTCGCCGGAGTCTGGGCGGGATGCCGCTCGAAGGGCCTGCGAACACGATGGTAACCTTCTACACTAGCTAGACGGCGCGGCCCTCAAGCGGTTTCTGCCCTTGAAAAGCCTTGCAACCGAAACTACGCTCCTGTTCGGTCCATCCGCTCCGGACCTTCCCGGCGGCAGGTACGGAAATCCCTGACCCCAGGGAGGTTGCAGGAACGAGGAGCTCCATGGGTATCACGCTCGACTTCACCAATTGCCTTGCCGAAAGCATCGGCGCGACCCACGGGCTGACGAAGCCCGAGATCGATACGTTGGTGGCCAAGTTCCCCAAGCACCACGAGAACGTCGACGAACTGCGCACGACTGGCCAGAGCGCTTTCTTCGATTTGCCCTACCAGGATCAGACCGCCCTCAAAGCCTTGCTGAAAAAGCATCAGGGCAAATGGGAGGACCTTATTGTCGTCGCCCTGGGTGGTGCCGCCGCTGGGATTCGCGGCGTGCTCGGCGCGTTGACCCACCACGCGTTTCCGGTTTTGGCCGGCAAGGCGCGCAAGGGTGCACCGCGCGTGCACATCATCGATAATGCCGACCCCGCCCTGATCACCGATATCGCCGACGTGGTCGATCCCAAGACCACCTTGGTCTACAGCGTCAGCCGTTCGGGCAGCACCACCGAGGTCCTGGCCATTACCTTGTGGTTGATGGAACTCCTTAAGAAAAAAGCCGGTAAGACCGCGCTCACCAATCAACTCGTCGTCGCCACTGATAGCGAGCACGGCGGCTTGGCCGAAATCGCGCGTCAGGAAAAATGTGCCATTCTGCCCATCCCCGCCAATCTCGGCGGGCGCTATGCGGCTCTGGGCAATCCCGGACTATTCGTCGCCGGCATGTGCGGCATCGACATCACCGCCCTGCTCGCCGGAGCGGCAGACATGGACCAGCGCTGCCGACATGGCAATGCGTTCAAGAATCCGGCCTACATGCATTCGTTGGTGCACTACTTGCTGACCCGCAAGCGGCGTAAAACCATCCACGAGACCATCGCGTTTTCCAATCGCCTATTCAGCGTCACCGAATGGTATGCGCACCTGTGTTCGGTCAGTCTGGGCAAGATGCTCAACCGCAAGGGCAAGGCCGTGCATGTGGGCCCGGCGCCGATGATCGCCTTGGGTTCGGCCGCGTTGCATGGCTCAATGCAGCTCTCGGCCGAAGGGCCCTTCGATAAGGTCATCACCTTCATCACCGCCAGGGATCACGGCGCCACCGTGACCGCGCCTGATTCCTACGCCAAAGTCGATTCGGTCGCCTTTGTTGGTGGTGCGGAATGCGGCGCCTTGCTCCATCATGGCTTTATCGCTGCCGAGCAAAGCATCACCGCCAGCGGCCGCCCGAACTGCACCATCATCTTGGACACCATCGACCCGCACCACATTGGCGGCCTGATCTACTTGCTGCAATTATCGATCGTGATGAGCGCTGAACTGTACGGAATCGATCCCTTCGATCAGCCCGGCATCGAGCACAACAAGCACGCCGTGTTCGCCCTGCTCGGCCGCCCTGGGTTTGAGGACTTGGCCAAGAAACTGGCCGAGCATAAGCAGCAGCCGCGGCGGACGTGCTGAGGGAATGCCGGGGTCGCTCAGCTCAAGAATAGCGGCTTCGGCTTCTGAAAGCACTACTGAAAGCACCACACTCAGCGTCTAGCCGCATCATCCGCCTGCCCTGACCCCCTTCACGGACCATTGCGGAGACATCCTGGGGCCGCAGGATGTCGCAGTAACAGAACTCACGCGGGGCGCCATGTTTACAGCCATCCATCAGTTCCTGCACGACATTTGGCCGTTGGTGTTTTTGGTCACGATTCCACTGACGCTCTACTACGGTTGGCGGATCTGGACCATCCTGATGACGCCGGTGCAGCCCAAGACCGCGCCGGTGCGCCGTCCGGGTGCGCGGCCAGTGTCGCCCAAGGGCGCGACCTCAACCGCCGGCGTGCAACAGAACTTGCTCGAACAGGGCACCAGCGCGAGCCAGATCGGTGAGGAAAGCCGTCGGGCCAAGGCCCAGGAACCGACCATTCGCATTGGTTCTGGGGATCTACGCCCGGATTCGGCCCCGAAACATGGCACCGCAGATCTGCTCAGCGGTCGCGCGAAAAAAGACGCGGATGCCGATGATGAAGTCGGCGCCTTATTCGCGGGGCTCGATGATCGTCTGACCCCGAAGGATCTGCCGCCAACCAAGGACGTGCACGCCCGCGCAACGCGCCTGGAAGAGCTGGGGTTCCATCACAGCATTCCCAAAGAAGGCGCCGGTGCCGTCGCACCGACTCCCAGCAGTAGCCAGCCGGCAACGCCGACGATGCCTGCGAACCGCAGCGACGCCCCGACGGAAGTCGCGCCCATGGAGGCACCGCAGCTCGATGACATCCTCGCCCGCCTGGACAAAGTCCTGGGTGAGGATGCTGCCAGCGCTCCGGCCGCTCCGGCTCCAACCTCCACGACCCCGCCCGCGCCGCAGACAACTCCGCAGACAACTCCGCAAGCAGCCCCGCCCCCGCCCAAGGCTCCTTCGTGGGCCCGGGCTGATGCCACTGACGATGACCTTGATGCACCTGAAAACGGCGCCGAAAAAGGCAAGCAGCTGGGACTGTTTGATCGCAACAAGACCGATCCAGGCAGCACGAAGCGCGAGTAAGGAACCATCACTCATCCCCATTCCTGTTCGGGTACGTGGTGAAGCACGGGACCGCATGAGGTTGGCGGAGGGATGAATCAGAGTGCCTTGCTGTGCGTGAGGCACGGATTCCGTTCCAGCGCCCGGCCGCTTCGGAAGGGCCTTCGGCGGTTACCGCTGACGAATTCAAATTGCAGCATCGCGAAAAATTGCGCGCACTTCGAACTCTCAAGGGCACAGGACGCAGGAAAAGTGATAATCGACCACGTCGCATACGCATGAAGCACTGCCACGTGTCAACGTGGCAGTCTTTTTCGACAAAGAAATTGCCCCGTCCACGCACATTTTTGGCAGTAGAGGCAAAGGACCTTCGGAAACCTGGCGCCAATGACGGTAAACAAGCCCAGGGGCCACACGTACACGACGGCACAGGTCGCTACACCGCCGCCCCCCTTTGGATAAATTATGAACGGACTGAAATAAAAGAAGATAACATTCCAAAGAATCGTCGCTGGAAGTACTGCTATCATGAAAATCCAGGTTACCTTTTGCCAACGAAACATTCTGGCCTGACGACGGAAGACAGTATCACAGCTAGGGCACTTGCGTGGTATGTTGGAATCAGTCGTCGCCATGGGGATGCTCGCAATACGGAAGAATCTCGTTACCCTTAGTCACGTATCTCGCCTGACAGGTCTTCAGGTTACTCTTCGCGCTGCCCTCCACATGGCCAATCATTCCCAGCGGCAATTGGCAGCAGAAGTTCTCAGCCAATCACGTGATTAACGTTTTCTGGCGATGGACCTGAAAATATCACGCATCCCCGGTCGCCGGTTCATCGCGAGCGACTAGCAACAATTCACTGCCCCGCGAAAAGGCTTCGCGCAGCGGGATGAGATGGGCTTCGAGCATGCGGCCGTCGGAGCGGGCGGCCAATTCAATTTCGCGGGCAAGGTGTTCGACGCGGCGCAGGCCGACCAGGCCGCTTTCGCCGACCATCTGGTGGGCGATCATGCCAACCTTGGCGGCGTCGTTGTGATCCAAGGCCTGCGCCAGATCATTCAGGCGCTGGGGTATGCTGTCGATGTAGCGGTCGATGACGTTGCGGAAACCGTCGTCACCGAGAATGCGCACCTGATCCAACAGCACACGATCCAGTTCGCCTTTGGCGGCGCGGGTGCGATCGAGGTCATATAGGGCCGGTAATTTACCGCTGCCATCGGAACGGCGCGACACGGCGCGGCGGACAGTGCTGGCGAGTTGGTCCAAGTCGATGGGCTTCACCAGGTAATCATCCATTCCGGCAGAGAGACAACGATCGCGGGCGCCAACGGTGACGTCGGCGGTGAGGGCGACCATGAGGACGCGGCGGTCGCGATCTTCTTCACGACGCCATTGTTCCGCCATCACAAAACCGTCCATGACGGGCATCTGACAGTCGAGCACGATCAAGTCGTAGCGCCGCCGACGCAGGGCTTCGAGGCCTTCGAGGCCATTACCGGCAACATCAACGTGACAGCCCAGACGCTTCAACATCCCCGAGGCCACGCGTTGATTGATCTGGCTATCATCAATCACCAGGACGCGTAGGCCGCTACGCAGGCCGCTATCATCGTCGACCGGGTCGATGGGGCCCTGGCGGCCCGGATCAGGGCTCGCCAGCCGTGCTAGCGATTCCCGCAGATGGGCGCGGCGGATCGGTTTGGCCAGCACGGCCGCTAACCCTTTGACGCCGGCGAAACGGGTGCGATCGACGAGATTGGTTAGCAATAAAATAGGCAATGCACCGCAGACAGTGCGCAAGGCATTGATGATTTCCTCAGGTTTGGCCGCAGGATCGCACACCGTCGTCCCGACCAGCACCAGAGCGTAGCCCCCGCCAGCCTGGATGAGCAGCCGTGCCTGATCCAGCGTGCCCGCCTCTTCGACGACGTAGGACAGACTGCGCAACGTGTGCCGCAGCCCTTCACGGGTCGCCGCATGCGGGTCGATGACCAGGACTCGATTGGCGTCCTCGTGGCCGGCGCCCGGTTCAGTTGAGGGCGCGACTTCGACCCGCGCGAGACGCAGGTGCACCGATAAGGTGCTGCCCGAGATCGAATCGCTTTCCAGATGGATGCTGCCGCCCATGCGCTCGGCCAATTGTTTGCAAATTGACAGCCCGAGACCACTGCCGCCGAAACGCCGGGTGGTCGAACTGTCGGCCTGGGTATAGCGTTGAAACAAGCGATCCTGCACTGCGCGCGGAATACCGACCCCGGTATCGCGGACGCTGAGACGCAGGCCAATGAAACCCGGCGAGGACAAATTTGGATCGGGGAGCAGGCGCACGACGACTTCACCGCGTTCGGTGAATTTCACCGCGTTACCAACCAGATTATGGATGATCTGGCGGAATCGTCCCGGATCGCCATTGACATGCCGGGGCAGCCCCGAATCAACCACTGCTGCCAGATTGATACCTTTGCTCTGAGCCCGTTCGGCGTGCAGCAACAGCGCATCTTCGACGACGGATCGACAGTCAAAAACCATCGATTCCAGTTCCATGCGTCCGGCCTCCAGACGCGAGACATCGAGAATATCATTGACCAGCACCAAAAGATTATCGCCGCTAGTACGCATGACCTCGAGCAATTCACGACTCTCTTTGTCTAGAATCGCATTCCCGAGCAGGCGGATCATGCCAAGAATACCATTGAGCGGCGTGCGCAATTCATGGCTAACCGCGGCCAACAGATCCGCCTTGGCCTTAGTAACCGCCATCGCCTCATCACGTGATGCCACCAATTGCACGTTGGCTTTGCCGAGATCATCGAGAGCCCGATTGAAAGCCGCACCCAGACGGGCGACTTCATCGTCACCTGCCTGCGCGACCCGTTCTTGACCAGTGCTGATGCCACTGACTTGGTGCTCAAGGCGACTGAGGCGGGCACATACGCGCTTTTCCAATACCCACCACGCCACCACCGCCACCAGGAATGCCACCGCCACGACTACCGCCAGTAACAGGCGATTGGTGTGCACGCCCTGCTGCCATATTTCACGTGGCAATTCGCTGCGCAGATACCAGTGCGCCTGGCCGGTTGGATCCGGCAAGGGAATGGTGGCGATCAAAATGCCGTCATCGAGCGGGGTCAGGGACGGAGTCGCAGAAAACTGTCCATCCATCGGCCGCACGGCGATGATGCGGTCCTGACCCCGCACCACCGCACTGAGAAAAGTGGGGCCAAGGCGGCGGCCCATGAGCACGGTGCCGCGGACCGGACCTTTTCCGGCGTCATTGAGACTGGGCCGCGACGCGAGCAACCACGGCTGATTCCCGAGGGTGACGATGCCCGCGGCTTGGCCATCGAGTTGATGGGTGAACAACAGCGGCGCCGTCGATAAGGTGGGAACCCAGGTCGCATCGAGCGTCACGATACGCTGATGATCGGGTTCAAGGGTGCGCCCGGCCTGCAGGTGCCCGCGGACATCGAAGAGCGCAACCAGATCGATGCCTGACTGGTCCATCCACGTCTCGGTGACCAGATCTTCAATAAAGGCTGGCTGGGGATCCAGGAACCAATCGTGGCAACTGCCCCACAACGACCAGTCGGTTACGCGTTGATCCAATTCTTTTGCCTGCACCGCAACCGCCGCGCCGAGCGCATCCATCTCCACCGTGGCCTGACGTGTTTCGAGGCGCTGGTATTGATCCAAAAGCACCCAGCGCAGCGTCACCGCCACCACGACCACCAAGATCACCATCGCCAGACCGAGGCTTGCCGCCACTGTGGTACGAATATTCATAGCGGCCCGGTCTGGTCATTTTGGGGATTGGCGCCGAGACTGCGGCGCACTGGGTTCGACCACATCCAAGCCCAATCCTGGTCAGCACAGCAAACCCCGGTGACAAGCATGGAGGATTCTACCATCGAAAGGGCGTTCAATGCAACCAGGGACCTCGGCGACACTGGGTGATGATCCGTACGCAGCCCGCCCCGCGGGTCACTCGCCGGCGATGCTGTCCGCACTGGCGATCAGGCCCGTGGTCGGTGAGCTCGCATGCGCATACCGCTTGCGTGGGATCCGCCCTGCCCGCGCGGCGTACCAACCGGCTTCCAGGGCATGACGCATGGCGGTGGCCATGGCGACCGGATCCATTGCCCCGGCGATACCGGTGTTCAGCAAGACGCCCGCCGCACCCAGCTCCATGGCGATGGTCACATCCGAAGCGGTCCCCACCCCGGCATCAATGATGATCGGGACCTTAGCGCGTTCGATGATGATGCTCATACTGTTGCGGTTGAGGATCCCCTGCCCCGAGCCAATCGGTGCACCCGCCGGCATCACCGCCGCCGCCCCAGCTGATTCCAATTCCAGGGCCAAAACCGGATCGTCGTTGGTGTAGACCAGGACCGTGAATCCATCGCTGACCAGCTGACGACAGGCTTCCAAGGTCTGCACCGGATGCGGCAGGAGCGTCTGAGTGTCCGCGAGGACCTCCAGCTTAACCAGATCAGACAAGCCCAATTCCCGGCCCAGGCGCGCGGTGCGCACCGCATCCTCCGCACTGAAACATCCCGCCGTGTTCGGCAACAGCTGGTATTTTCCGCCCAATACTTCGAACAGGGTCTGCCCAGCTGGCGCCCCGACCTGAGCCCGCCGCACCGCCACGGTCACCACATCCGCTCCGGATGCCTCCAGCGCCGCCAACATGGTCGGGGTATCCCGATACTTTCCCGTGCCCACGACTAGGCGACTCTGAAACGTATATTCACCGATTTTCAAGGGGGGAATTTTCATGTATTTTCCTTTTAGATGCAGCTCCTGTCCTAGGTCCTAGGTCCTAGGTCCGAGGTCCGGGGTCCGAGGTCCTAGGTCCGAGGTCTTCGAAAGCGTGGCAGAAGGTGCTTGGTGTAGTCAGGGATTTGGTCGTAAGTCAAAATGTTCGGACATCAATGATTCCGAGCCTCTCTGCGAACGAAAACGTATGCCCAATTTTTGAGAGGACTCCCCCCCCCAACCCAATAACCGTGCATAGGCCCCGACCTAGGACATAGGACCTAGGACACGCTTCCGAACAGGAAGTGAAAGAAATGAAACCCATTGCAGCCCCCCCGCACGCTTCTAATCTGCGCGCCCACCAATGGCCCCTGACGCGGAGGAGCGAGCGCGTGAACGCTCCCCTGGGTTGGATGGCATCACCTCGTATGCAAGGAATCACGCTATGCCGACCCCCTCCAAAGACCGTAAAGCTGAACTGATCGAACAGTTCGGCGGCAAAAAGACCAACACCGGCTCGACCGAGGTCCAGATCGCCCTCCTCTCGGAGCGCATCAATTACCTCACCGGCCATCTGAAGACTCACGCCAAGGACTTTCACAGTCGGCGTGGCCTGCTGATGATGGTGTCGCGTCGCAACCGCTTGCTGAAATACCTGCAGACCAACGACGTCGAGAAGTATCGCTCCTTGACCGAACAGCTGGGTATCCGCCAGAAGCAGCTGGTCTGATTCGAAATTTTCTGTGACGCAGGCCCGGCACCCCCGGGCCTGCGTCATTTTTTCTCCGCAGGTCCGCCTGCACGTGACCATTCACCCTGCGAACGCCGCTCCCTTATCGGGCAAGCCTTTCCACACGATCGCCGCCGCCCTGGTCCCCTGACAGAGACGACCGACGACCCTGCGGACAGGCCCCCGGGTGCGCGTTCCCCACCGGGCATATTCTGCCCAGGAGCCATCCTCATGAATCGCGAACAGTCCCTTGCCGCTCTCGGCATGACCAAGCACACCGTTTCCGTCACCATTGGCGGGCGCGAAATTACTTTAGAAACCGGCTATATCGCCAAACAAGCCGCTGGTGCGGTTATGGTCCGCTGCGGCGAAACCGTGATCCTGTCGACGTGTTGCGACGGCGAGCCGCGTGCGGGCCTGGATTTCTTTCCGCTGACCGTCGACTACCGCGAAAAGCATTACGCTGCGGGTCGCATCCCCGGTAATTTCTTCCGTCGTGAAGCCCGTCCTGGCGACCACGAGACGCTGATCTCGCGCCTGACTGATCGCCCCCTGCGCCCCTTGTTCCCCGAAGGTTACAAGCGCGATACCTCGTGCGGTTCGATGGTGATCAGCTTTGATCAAGAAAATGAACCCGATGTGTTGTCGATGGTCGGCGTCTCGGCCGCCCTGCACACCAGCTTTATTCCCTGGAATGGCCCCATCGGCGCGGTCCGCGTCGCCCTCATCGAAGGCGAATTGGTGGTCAATCCCACCGCTAGCCAACGCAATGACAGCATTCTGGATCTGGTCGTCGCCGGCACCAAAGACGCCATCACCATGGTCGAATGCGGCGCCCAAGAAGTGCCCGAAGCGAAAATGGTCGAAGCCCTGGAATTGGCGCACGCCAACATCAAGAAAATCGTCGCTGCCATCGAAGAATTGCGCACCAAATTCAGCTCGCCCAAAAAGGTCTTCCACAGCCCTGAAAAGAGCCCGTGGATCGACCCCATCCTCAAAGGCCACGACGCCGCCATTGCCACCGCCCTGCTCACCGCGGGCAAGCATGAACGCGCCGACGCCGTGCGCGCCGTGCGCGATAACGTTATTGCCAGCCTGTCCGCTGGGGACGCCGACAAGGCTGCCCAGATCAAGGCCGCCTTCGGCGATGCTAAAGATGTGGTCTTCCGCGAATTGATTCTCAAGGGCAAGCGCATCGACGGCCGCGACACCAAGACCGTGCGCCCGATCGTTATTGATCTCGATATTCTGCCGCGCACGCATGGTTCGGTATTGTTCACCCGCGGTGAAACCCAGGCGATCATGGTCGCCACCCTGGGCACCGCCGAAGACGAACAATTCATCGACAGCTTGAAGCCCAAATATAATGAGCGCTTCTTGCTGCATTATAACTTCCCCGGCTTTTCGGTCGGCGAAGTCGGCGGTCGTCCGGGTCCCGGTCGCCGCGAAATCGGCCACGGCGCTCTCGCCCGTCGCGCTTTGCTCGCGGTCCTGCCCAAGCAGGAAGAATTCCCCTACGCCATCCGTCTGGTCAGTGAAATCACTGAATCGAACGGTTCATCGTCGATGGCCACCGTGTGCAGCGGCGCGATGGCGCTGATGACTGCCGGCGTGCCGATCACCGCGCCGGTCGCGGGTATCGCCATGGGTTTGGTCAAGGAAGGCGACCGCTACGCGGTGCTGACCGACATTCTCGGTGATGAAGATCATTACGGCGATATGGACTTTAAGGTCTGTGGCACCGACAAGGGCATCACCGCTTTGCAGATGGATATCAAGATTGCCGGCATCAGCTCACAATTGATGGCCGAAGCGCTGGAACAGGCCCGTCAGGGTCGTCTGCACATCCTCGGCAAGATGAACGAAGTCATCACCGTGTCGCGTAACGTGCTGTCGCCCTACGCGCCGCAGATCATCCAGATCCAGATCGACCCCGAGTTCATCGGCAAAATTATCGGCAAGGGCGGCGAAACCATTCGCCGCATCCAGGAAGAAACCGGCGCCAAAATCAATATCGACGACGATGGCATTATCACCATCGCCTCGCCCGACATGGGCTCGATTGAAAAGGCCAAAGGCTGGATTTCCGACCTCACCGAAAGCCCCGAAGTCGGCAAGACCTACACCGGCAAAGTCGTCTCGATCAAAGACTTCGGCGCCTTCGTCGAATTCGTCCCCAGCACCGAAGGCTTGGTCCACATCTCGGAATGGGATTGGACGCATGTGCGCGATCTCAACGATGTCGCCAAGGCTGGCGACGTCATTCAGGTCAAGCTGCTCGAGGTCGATCAGCGCACTGGCAAATTCCGCCTGTCGCGCAAGGCCCTGCTGACCCAGCCCGAAGGCTACGTCGCCCAGGAACGCAGCGATGATCGCGGCCCCCGCCGCGACGACCGTCCCCGTGGCGGTGATCGTGGCGGTGAACGCCGCGATGATCGCGGTCCCCGTCGTGACGATCGCGGCCCCCGCCGCGAATCCTCCGGCGAAGGCCGGGCCGACAGCGGCCAGGGCTGATTGCAGCAACGCTTGATGATGCGGAGAGCCTTTCGCTCCCTGCGCATCACATTCGAAGATCACCAACGGCCGATCCGGTTTTCCGGATCGGCCGTTGGCTTTGGCTGTGGTGGTGATGAAGGCGGCATCGGTACATGCGGCCCATCCTCCACCGCTCCCCGGCAAACCACTAGCGAGCCGCACAGCCAACACCATCGTAGCCGCCATGGCCGAGTCCGACGAAACCACGCGCACCCATCGCCCCCTGGCCGCCCCCCCGGTGGTCATGCGCATGTCCAACGCCGCGTTGCAGCATCCGCTGACCAGCTTGGCCGTGCTGGCGCCGTTATGCCTCATAGGCGAGGTTCTGCGGGTGATCGTCGGCAGCTCACCGGCCTCCGGTCAATTGTTGGCCGATCCCCTGCTGTCCCACCTGGGACGCCTAGTCGGCCTGCATCTACCCTTCGTCAGCTTTGCAGTCCTGCTCGCCTGGTGGTTGATCGTTCAAGTCGGCGGGCGCTACCCGTGGCAATTGCCCCCTGTGAAAACTTTTGCCCAGGTCCTGGGCTGGGCCGTGGTGTGGATGACCTGCCGCATCGCGATCGCTTTCGCCAGCGCCCAAGTGGTGCCCGACAGCATCGCAGGCACCGCTGGCCTGCTGATCAGCGGCGCCATGCAGGAAGAACTCCTGTTCCGCGGCATCGTCCTGGGACTCGGCCTATGCCTGATCCGCCTGTATGACTGGCCAAGCAGCCTAGCGATCTGGTTCATGCTCCCGCTCAGCGCCACCTTCTTCAGCCTCGCTCACACCACCGTGGTCAATCATCATGCGGGCGCCGAAATATTCGCCTGGCCCACCTTCATCGAACGCGCCCTAGCCGGCTGCATCTACGGCTACGCATTTCTACGCCATGGATTGGCAGTAGCCGTATTGGCCCATTTGGGCTATTTATTGATTCTGGAGACGGGTATACGGTTTTAATCTCAGCTATCATTCTCGGCTGTCATGTGGCGTATGTGCTCGAATTGGTGAATTATAAAAAAGGTCCGAGGTCCGAGGTCCGAGGTCGGGGCCATTGTAGGTCGCTTGGGTTCTACTCTAGAGCACATCGGCGAATGTGATATCGTCTCTATGTCTTTGGAACTGACCATGAGCGCAATCCTGATGCCTGAATCCGACCTAGGACTTCGGACCTAGGACCTTTTACATAGCGCATCCGTCATGGAAAAAACCTATGCCGATCAAACTAGGATATCGATTAAAACATTCTTGAATGCAGGAGTCCCTGATTCGGGATCAACGGTGCGAGGGATGAGGATGTTGGCTTCGGGATAGTACATGACGGCGTTGCCGGGACGGATTTGGAAGGGACGGATCAGGATGTTGGGCATGGTGCCGGTGGTGCTGCGGATGGTGACGCGCTGGTGTTCTTTGAGGCCTAAACGGGCGATGTCGTCGGGATGGAGGAGGATAATGTCTCGGCGTTTTTGGCCGCGGTAGCGGTCGTCATCTTCGTAGACGACGGTATTGAATTGGCCTTCGGAGCGCACGGTCATCAGCCGGAATTGCTGGTCGCCGAGGGGAGGCTGCGCGGGAATGCTGATCGGGTGCATCGCCGCACGGCCATCGGGAGTGTTAAAGGCCGGGGTCGCGAAACTGCGGCCGGGAATGGTGAATTCGGTTTTGCTCTGCGCGAGGTCCTTGATCGCATCCAGGCCAGGAACGACGGCCGCGATGATGGCGCGAATCGCGTCATGGCTGCGCAGGTCTGCCCAATTGATCGGGCCAGTGGTGCCCAGCACGCGCTCAGCGAGCGCGGCGATCACTTCGACTTCGCCCCAGGGACCGTGGTGCCGGGCTGGGCCGCCGTCGCTGAGGCGGACAAAACTGAACATCGATTCCTGGGTGGTGGGCTGGGTTTCTTCGTCGCGGACCCGCACCGGCAGAATAAAGGTTTCCTTACCCCGCCCGTGGATATGACCGGTATTCAGGGCGGTGCTCAGATACACCACTTGGTCGATCTTATGTAAGGCCTGCTTGGCAAAAGCAGCATCGGGATTTGAGCCGTACAGATTTCCGCCCAGGCACAGCGCAAAGCGAATGCCGCCCGCAGCGGCACGTTCCATCGAACCCATGGTCTCCAGGCCGGGCGCGGTCGGCAGATTCACGCCAAAATGGGCTTCCAGGCGCTGAAATATCGCGTCTTTGAGTTTGGGAGTCACGCCCACGGTGCCCATGCCCTGGATGTTGGAATGGCCGCGCAACGGCAGCAGACCAGCACCCGGGCGGGCGACCATGCCACGCAGCAAGGCGAGATTGGCCAGCATGCGTACATTATTGACGCCGTGCGCGTGATGGGTGATGCCCATGGCCCAAGCGAAGACCGTGGCCTTGGATGCCAACATCAGGTCGACCACGCGATCGACGTCGGCTTGGGCGACCCCGCTGGCCACGATTAATTCGTCACGCGGCATTGCTCGCAACTGGCTTTCCCAGGCGGGGAAGCCGTGCGTGTGCTGAGTCAGATAATCGCGATCGGCGCCACCCCGCTCAAGAATCGTTTGGGCGACTGCCGCAAAAAAGGCGATGTCGCCGCCAATATGCGGCTGCACGTACACGTCGGGATAATGGGTGCCGAAAAGCAGGCTGCGCGGATCCGACGGCACGTTAAAGCGGACCAAGCCGGATTCGACCACCGGGTTGACCACGATCACCTTGCCGCCGCGGCGCTTCAATTCCATCAAGGTGCGCATGAAACGCGGATGATTCGAGGCTGGATTGGCGCCGACCAGAATCATCAGATCGGTGGCATCGAGGTCTTCCAAAGTGACCGTTCCGGTGCTGTTGCCGAACATGCCGGTCAGTCCGACCCCGGAAGCCTGATGGCAATAAAACGAACAATTATTGACGTTGTTGGTGCCGTACATCCGTGCGAACAACTGGAGCAGAAATCCCGCTTCGTTCGAGGATCGCCCACTGAAATAAAAGAAGCTCTCACTGGCAGGCGTCGCCGCCATTTTTCCACTCATGCGGGTCAGGCATTCTTCCCACGACATCGCGCGATAGCCGCTGTCATCTGGACCGGCGTAAAGCGGGGTGGTCAGTCTGCCGCTGGTTTCCAGCTGACGCGGGGACAAGCCTTCGAGCCACGACCAATCCGCTTTTTCGAGGAGGGCTGCGGGCACCGCTTTCTGCATATCCGCAGCCATGGCTTGCAGGGACTTTTTGCAGACTTCAGGAAAGTGGCCAATCTCATTGACCATGCCCCCCTGCTGCCCGCCCATGCCTAAGGCGCAGGTCTTGCAGGTGTTTTTGGTGCGTAAAGCCTGGTACATTTTCAGGTACCCGCCGGCATCGCGGGCCTTGGCCAGGGTATATCCAATCGCGTGCCAGCCGCCGCCGGAGGGCAATTTCATGACCAACTGGCCTTACTCTGGCTGTATACGACCACATGCGGCATGGGCTCAGGTAACCCGCGAAAAGCCACGGTGCAAGGTTGCGCCCGACAGCAACGCCGCTGCCGGGTACGCACCACCACAGTTTTTAACCCAACCGGTCTTTAACCCAACAAGCTGCGCAGCATCCACGCATTCTTTTCATGAATCTGCATACGCTGGGTAAGCAGATCCACGGTCGGCTCGTCATTGACCGCATCCGCGACGGGCACCAGCGAGCGCGCGGTCTTGATCACCGCTTCCTGGCCAAGAACCAGATTCCGGATCATGGTCTGGGCATCCGGGTGGCCGGTTTCTTCCGGAATCACGGTGAGCTTGGCAAAAGCGACGTAGGAGCCGGGCGCAAATTCGCCCAGGGCACGGATGCGTTCGGCGATCACATCAACCGCCAAAGCCAGTTCGGTGTAATGGGTTTCAAACAACAGATGCAACGTCTGGAACATCGGCCCGGTGACGTTCCAGTGATAATTATGGGTCTTGAGATAGAGCGTATAAGAATCAGCAAGCAGGCGCGACAGCCCTTCGGCGATGGCTTTACGGTCTTTTTCGGCGATGCCGATATTGATTTCCATGGAAACTCCTGGGGCGCTGATCTTGGCCGGCTGCTGGACCAAGTTCAAGGCGTACGTGAAGGACCTTCCACCGCGATCCTTAAAGGCAAGTGACCCAGCGATGCGGCGTTCGTGCTTTTCATTTCAATCCAACTTGAGGGTAGCCGCGTATTATGTCTGACGAGTTTAGAATACGGACACTTCTTTCTTCTGCGATAAACTCTAAAAATGTGGCACACATTTTGCATCGATAAAGCGTGCCGTGCCTCTCAATCGAATGGCCGACTTCTTCAAAAATACTTGTAGGATATGGTAATTTCTGACATGTCGGACAGCTCAGTTTATCATACAAAACTTTAAGTTACCCAGTACCAAAGACGAAGGAAAGTGGTTCGAGTTAGCATCGTGGTGACCCATTGGAAGTTACGCGTTAGCGGGAACAAGCATGACGTGGCTTCTTCGATCAGCGATTGGTAAGACGATCAGGAAAAGTGCCGGTTTCAGAAAAAGTTATTTCGATTTGATCCGCAGTTTGCATACCACGAAAATATCCATCCTGGATAGCTCTGGATTCGGTGAGCAGCGGCGACCACCAGAAGTTTGACCCCTTTTCCCACACATCGACCTTGGTGCGGACTGCGTAAGTATATGCATTGATGTACAACAATCTGTCCGCGGCATTCAAATCGTACGGCGTTTCGTTTTCGATTACCCTGTTCACGACCAGCCAATTCCATCTTTCCATGTATTTTTCATCACCATAGAGGTCACTTTCACTGTTCATATTCGATCGATCATGGATGACATGGCCATTATGTCTTGTCGCCGAACACCCTACGAAATAATTGACCACACGATGAGAATGAAAACGTGCTTCATGGTTAGCTAAGGGCTAGCATCACCGGGCGGCGGCGAAGGACAAGGTGGTCCGAAAGCATACCGTCCGCTGCTTTGATGCATGCGCTAGTTAGGTCGCTATGCAAACAGCTCAGAACACTGACTATAGGTTTCATGCAAATGATGTCTTTCCTTGATCGAAATCAAATGCGCCACGATCGCACCGGCATCTTGATCGGAAATCAGCGCCATGGCTGCCGGCCAATTCCGATCCAACGACCATACGTAGTAGTCGAAAAGTATGCTGTCGGTGTCAGGGTGTCGACTCAGCCAATTTGTTACCGGATGGAAATAAAAAAGTAGACTTGGAGCATCCAGAAAGGCCCACACATCCTGGTAATAATCTAATTCCTCGTCCGTAACGTCCGCTGGCAATTGATGGTTAATAACGATCTTTGCCGATTCTTGCTCGCCATAATCATCGGCAATCCTGCCGTCACGTAAATTAATGAGAGGCGGGGCGAATCTTCGTGACAATGATTCTAAATGCGCATTCATCCAAGACCCCCAACTGAACGTGTCAGCTCTTGCGCAGCAGGCGTGCCGCATCGACTGCGCCATAGGTGAAGATCATGTCGGCGCCTGCGCGCCGGAGGCAGAGCAGGCTTTCGAGCAGACAGCCATTATAGTCGATCCAGCCGCGCTCACCGGCAGCCTTGAGCATCGCATATTCGCCGCTGACATGGTAGGCGGCGATCGGCAAGGCCGTCGCGGCACGCACCGCGCGGATAACGTCTAAATAGGGCAAGCCGGGTTTGACCATGAGCCAGTCGGCGCCTTCGGCTTCGTCGAGAGCGACTTCGCGGAGGGCTTCGCGGACATTGGCCGGATCCATCTGATAGGTTTTTTTATCGCCGAAACGTGGCGCGGAATCGAGGGCGGTGCGGAAAGGGCCGTAAAAAGCCGACGCATATTTGACGCAGTACGAGCAAATGCCCACCCCGGTGAAACCAGCCGCGTCCAAGGCGCTGCGAATGGCGCTGACGCGGCCATCCATCATATCGCTGGGCGCAACCATATCGGCCCCGGCCTGGGCCTGCGCCACGGCCATCGCGGCGAGAATCGGTAGGGTGCGCTCATTATCGATGATGCCATCGACCACGACGCCGTCGTGCCCGTCACAGGAATACGGATCCAGGGCGACATCGGTGATCACCAGCAGGTCCGGCAGCGCGGCTTTCAGGGCTCGCACGGTCTGCTGCAATAATCCGTCAGGATTAAGGCTTTCGGCGCCGTCGCTGGTTTTCAGCGCGCTGTCCAAGGCCGGAAACAGGGCGACTCCAGCTACCCCCAGGGCAAAGGCCTCCCGTGCGGCAGCAACGATGCCGGCCAGCCCCAAGCGAAAACAGCCGGGCATGGCGCTGATCGGCTGCGCCTCGGCGGCTGCGTGCACAAAAAGCGGTAGAATCAGGTGATCAGGTGACAGCGTGGTTTCGCGCAACAAGGCACGGACCGCGGGCCCGGCGCGATTGCGCCGGGGGCGCGCGGGCATCACGGGATCATCGCCGGGACCGGAGCTTCACTGGCCGGGCGACGCACCGTCGCGGGGGCCGCAGCGGTCCCGTCTTCTTTTTTCGTCGCACTCTCGGGTGCCCACAGGCGCAACGGCAGGACCGCAGAGACATCATCCGCCAAGGAGGCAATGATCCGCAACGGATTCAAGCCCGGACGCAAAACCACAGTGAGCCGATACCGCCCATCCGCCAAGGCGCTGGCGGGCCGCAGATCGATTTTATCGCGGTCTTGAAACGCGCTGACAAATTTCAGACCCAGACCATCGACCCGCACAGTGATGGTCGCGCTTCCATCCGCGGCCAAGGTGACCTCTTCGGGAATGATGCGAGGCAGGTCGACCCGTCCACCCTGCACCGGCGCGGCGATCGGGATGGTCAGCTTATGGGCGAGCACGCTGCGGTAGCGTGCATCTACCGTGTCCTCGAAACGTTCCTCTGCCAAAACTTGGACGCTCGCGGTACCGGTGGCACCAGCTTTGAGGGTGATCGGGATCTCGACCGCTTTGCTGCCACCCGGGGGGAGAGCTTCGCCGCGAAAGACACCTTCGCCCAGTTCCATTTCCGGATTATTGTCTTTGTACACGAAGATCCCAATGGGTGCCGAGGCACCGTCGCCGTCGTTACGGATCGTCAGGCGCAGGGTGGTGGTCGCACCGGCCAGCAATTCGGCCGCGACCGGCAGCGACCATTCCATGGCGAAATGCGGCCGCGGAATTGCGGCCACCGTCACCGTCACCGGTTGGCGCAGCAGCGGTTCAGCCTGGCCATCTTGGCGCAACTCGAAGACGAATTGTTCTGCGCCCGGATACAGCCGCGGTGGCACGGTGAAATGGAGGATTGCGGTCGTCGACCCTGCCGCCGGCACGGCGCCGACGATGACTTCCTCTTCATAGAGCGGACTGCTGCGATCAGCGACCAGTACCCCATACAGTCGTCCCGCATTCGCCGCTCCGCTGTTGCGCACGGCAAAGGTGAGGTCGGCGGTGGTTCCCGGCACCAGTTCCGCGGGCCCGGTGTAGGCGACACTTATCGTGCCAGCAGGAATCGGATCACCAGGTCCCCATTCGATGGCCGGCATCTGTCCAGTCAGGGCCTTAGCCAAGGCCTGGGCCTCGACCGCCGCGCGGGCGACGACCGGTTCCTTGAGCAGGCTGAGCAGGGTCTGCCGTTCGGTGCCAGCCTCCATGGCGCCGTGCAGGGCGACCGCAGCACCGTCAACGGCGATGGCTTGGCGCAGGAGGTCGATCACCACCATGGCTTCTTGATCGGGAATAAAATCCCGACTGGAAATGGCCGAGCGCCGCAATTCATCGCGCGAAAGCTGTTCGGCCAACCAGCCGAGTTCATAGGTCACGGCATGTTGGTCCGTGCCTTCGACAATCAGGGCGAATTCCTCGTCATGTTCGCGCGAAGACGTGTAGGGAATTAGATCGAGCCGGCCATCATCGCGCTGCATACGCCGCAACAGGCGTAGATCCGGAGTGACCCCGACGTCCTGAATGGAAATGCCACCCGCGAGACGATATTCCTGAATGGTCAATTTGAGGCGGCTGCCGTCACTGAGCGGACGGATGCTCTGCACCGAGCCCTTGCCGTAGGTAGTCATGCCCGCGATCACGGCGCGATCATTCCGTTGCAAGGCGCCGGAAAGAATTTCCGCCGCGCTCGCGCTGCCTGGGCCGACCAGAACGATCATTGGACATTCGACCAGACGGCGCGGAGAACTGAAGAATTTATTCGGCTCGCCACCGATGGTCACGGTGCGGACGATCTCCTTATCCTTAGGCAGGAAGAGATCGCTGATGATGCGCGCCTGTTCCAGCAGGCCGCCACCGTTGAAACGCAGATCCAGGACCAGGCCCTGCAAGGGACCCTCTTGCTGCACGGCGATGATCTCATCAAACAAGGCGCGGGCCGTGCGAGCATTGAATTCATCCATGCGCAGATAGGCCACGCCACCATCGCGCCAGCTGCGCATGACCGGAACCAGCACGATGTCGCGGACCACGGCGATATCGAGTACCTGCGCTTTGCGGCGCAGAGTCAAATTGACCGTGCTGCCTTTAGGACCTTTGATCCGGCGCACACATTGTTCTAGGGACAGACCAGCGGTGCTTTCGCCGTCGACGGCGGCGATCACGTCCCCGTCTTCGACGCCGGCTTTTTCGGCTGGGCGTTCAGGCATCACCCGTTCGATAATCACTTCACCCGAATCTGCTTCTTGTTGTAGATAGGCACCGATGCCGCCGAATTCACCGCGAATGTCCTCGTCGAAATTCTCGGCCGGTTCCGGCGGCATCAGCACGGTGTGGGGATCCAGGCTACTCAAGGCGCCGTTGATCATGGCATAGCCCAGATCGCGACCGCGTTTGAGGGTGAACCCGGCTTTGGTTTCCAACACCGCACGGACCTGATCCAGTAGCGCCATCGCCGCCGCCAGCGACTGCGGGACTGGGGCGGGGATGGTCCAGGCCTGGTCACCAACGCGAACGATCAGCTCCGGGGCCTCCCAGGTCGCCTGCACGGAGACTTCCGCCCCATTGAGCTGGCGCAGGGCGCGACGGATGAGCAGGTCCGGGTTGACCCGCGAGCTGTCGTAATAGTCCTGGGTCAGCAAACGGGCAACGCGGCTGGCCAGATCCGGCGCTGGCAGCGGATCAACCTCGGGGGTCGCTCCCCAGGTCAGGCAGGTGAACACACCCAGAAGCAGGCACAGATGCAAAGGTAAGCGTCGCGTCACGGTGGTCCCCCCGGTCGGGCATGAGTCTGGCCCGGCGCATGGCGCGGGAAAGAGAGGACTGGCTAACCATTGCCTCTGTCCGAGGTCCGAAGTCCTATGTCCTCGCATTGCGTGCGATGACTATTCGCCAGTTCAACGCTGCACCGACACATGCACGTAACTCCCGGCACAGGAGACTTAGGACCTCGGACCTCGGACTTAGGACGCCCAAGGCCTTCAGGCCGAGGCAATGGTCAAAACAACCAATGTCACGTCATCGTTAATCGGTGCGCCGGTGGTGAAGGCATCCATCGCCCGCATGAGGCCTTTGATGATGGTGTCGGCGTCTTCGTGGGCGAGGCTTTGGGTGACTTCGGCCAGGCGCGCCTCGCCGAATAATTCACCGTGCAGATCGGCGGCTTCGGTGATGCCGTCGGTGTACAAGATCAGGCGATCGCCGGGGGCGAAAGTCTCTGCTGGTAACGCTTCGGACGGATTTGAGGCGACGATGCCCAAGGGCATCGCGGTACTTTCTAGCCAACGAACCTCGCCCTTATGCAGCCACAATAATGGATTATGACCGGCACTGTGATAGTTGAACGACAGCGAAACGGGGTCAATATCCACGATCGCTGCGGTCATGAAGCGACCCGAACTGGTGCTGTGCAGACTTTCATTCAGCACGCGAATTGCCGAACCGGCGCCGGCCTCGGCGCGTAATTGCTGATGCAGCACCGCGTGCGCGGTGGTGGTGTACAGGGCAGCGCCCAAACCATGGCCGCTGACGTCACCGATCATCGCGATTAAACGTCCATCGCGTTCGACGAAGGTGTAATAATCGCCGCCGGTTTCGGTACATGGACGCGCCAACCCGGCGATGGCCACCGGACCAAGTTGCAGGCCCTCGGTGGGATACATGCCCATTTGCACCTGACGGGCGAGATCCATTTCGCTTTGCAGGCGTTGTTGATCGACGGCGGCGCGCACCAGCAAGGCATTATCGATGGCGATCGCGGCCATGCTGCACACGGTCTCGGCGACACGCTGTTGGCCGACGCCGAAATCCACCGCCGGGTTGGCGAGCAGGATCACGCCGCGACGGCGTTCCCCGACCCCCAGGGGCAGCACCAGGAGACTGGTCAGCGCGGCTTCCAGACCTGTGGTGTTCAATTCGGCGGCGATGCGGTCCGCTGGCACCATCTGTGCGGTCCCGGAACGCAGGACCTGCTCCGCCAGGGATGACCCATCCTTGAGTCGGATGGCATGCACGTGCTCTTCGCGCATGCCCCAGGTGACGCGTGAGGTCAACGTACCCGCCTCGTCGGCGGTGAGCAGAGCGCCGACTTGGGCCCCAACCCCCTGCATCGCGGTTTCCAAAACGTTGACCAACAGGGTCTCGAGATCGAGATGGCGCAGGAGCTGGCCCGCGGCGGTTAAACCAGTGATCTGGCCGCGCAGCAAGGTGGTTTCGCGCTGCGCAACTTCCATGCGTCCTTGCGCCAACACCGCCGCCGCGAGCAGATCCGCACACGGTTCGGCCCGAGCGACTTGGTCGACGTTGACGGTGAGCACACCCACCAGCAGGCCATCGGCCACCAAGGGAATGTCGCCCGCAGCACAGGCCTCAATATTGTCGGGGATCGGCCGATCCCCGGGCAGCGTCGCGGTGAAGCCGAGCGCAGGATAGATGGTACTGCTGTCGCTATCACACAACCACACCACCGCCCTCGGCAGTCCGGCAGCTTCAACCCACTCGGCATAGCTGGCGTGAAAAGCACTGCGATCTTCGGTCGCAATCATGTGAATCAGGGCCGCAAATACAGCGGGATCTGGGGCGCTCACAGGGGGATCTCCGCAGCCGCCACCACCGCCGGCAAGGCTTTGGTGAGACGTTGCAGGCTGGGGCCATCCAAGCCCGCCTGGGTGAGAAAGATCGGGTCGATTTTTGCATCAAAGGCATGCTTGGCATTGAGCCCAATGCGGCTGGCAAACGCGAGGCGTTCGGCCAGGCGGATACTAGCGACTAATTTGGTATGGGCGATGGTCCAGCGCCCGGGCTCGAAATGATGTTCCGAAATACAGGCCCGGAGCGCCGCGGGCAACCGCCAGCGTTCAGCCAGACGTTCACCGACGGTGACGTGATCAATGCCAAGGCAGTCCCGTTCATGCTCGATCAATGATTTGCTTACGCCGCGCACGCAATCGAGATTGCGCCGCCGCAATTCGGGTCCGGTGACCAGCAGGCCGACATCGTGCATCAAGCCACCGAGGAAATAGATTTCCTGTTCGTCACCGATGACGCCCGTTTCATGGGCGATCGCCTTGGCGATGGCGCCACAGGCCAACGCACATTTCCACGCGCCATTGTTCGAGAAGCCATACACCGCAAGGTCGCTTTGCAGCAATTCGCTCATCGCCGCTGCCACGACCAAGCTCTTGACCCCGCCGAAACCAATCATGGTCACCGCCTGGGCGATCGAGGCGACCCGGTTGGGCAAACCGTAGAATGGACTATTGACCAATTTCAACAGGCGGGCGGCGACCACGGCGTCCAGACGCACCAGTCCTTCGAGATCGGCAGCCGAGGCACGATCGCCACCAACCACTTCCAGGATCCGGGTCGCGATGGCCGGCAGCGGCGGTAGGCGATCGATCGCCATACCGATTTCATTTTCGCTCAAGGGCACCACGCGGCTGGGCCGGGACCCCCGCGAGCCACCAGACCGCGACCCATCGCCATCACTGGCGCGCGTACGGATTGAGCCAGGCACGGGAATCGGCCGGAAGCGAAGAAAGGGGTCCCTCAGCACAATATCTAGCATAGCGGGTAAACCGGGCCCCGCGCAAGTCACGCCCTGGTGCCAGGAAGCAGGCAGACCATGCTGCCACCATGTCCGTGCCGGAGCCTGATGAGCGTGCCCCCCTCCGATTAAGCGGATGTCTGGCGGCAATTCACCGTACCCAGAGCCTGCTTTTGGTCGATTGGGACCAGACCTGCCGTGGCGATACCGGTTTTCTCAGCGCTTTTCGCCGCTGGAGCGAACTCTTGGCTGCCGTGCGCCTGCATGTGCTGCGCGCCGAGACCCGTTTGCGTCATGTGGTCGACAGCGGTCGGGGGTTAGCCAGCTTCCAACCTCTGCCCGGCGACCGCGAACGTCTCGCCGCACGCTGGATCGTGCGCTTTACGGAGTGGTTCAGCTGCGTCCGCATCGATCCCACCTACCGTCATCTCGATAGCATCCTGGAGGGCGACACCGATCCGGTCACTGCCGATATCGTCACCGATCTTGCCATTCTCGCGGAAGTGATGGAGGCCGCGATGCCGGCCCTTGGCCACCTCAACGATCCCGTGGACGAAACGGTCCTGGCCGATCTCGCTTTTACCCACGTCATCGCCCCCTGGCGGGCCCGTGGCCTAGCGGCCTTGCATCAGGTGGAACGCTGGCTGGATGAGATGCAGGGCGAACACGACGACTGGTAGGCCCCTGGAGTATTAGGCAACCGCAGAAATCAGCCCAACCCTTGACGAAAGCAGTTCCTGGCGTCATAGCTTCGCAATGGTTCACGGAATTTTTCGGCTTTCCGCCTTGACGTTGACGATCGGCTGCCTGATCGCCGTCGACGGCCCAGCCCCCCTGCTTACCGATGTCACCACCGTCGATGACGCCCTGTGGGTCGAAGCCGCCAGCCGCCGCAAGCAGCGCCTCGCTACCGCGCCGCAGCCGGTCATCGTCCTGACCGAGACGGATCTGGTCTCTTCGCCAGCCACCGCCCTCCCCGATCGTTTGCGCTACGTGCCGGGCATCGACGTCTATCAGTACCGCCATGGTCAGCACGACATCGGTATGCGCGGTTACAACAGCGTTGGCAACAGCCGCATCCTGGTCATGGCCGATGGACTCGATCTGCGCTGGGAAGGAATTGGTTCGACCCTGTGGAATGGCAGTTACGGCGCGACGGAATTACAGCGCGTCGAAATCGCCAAGGGTCCGTCGTCGGTCACCTACGGCGCCAACGCTTTTGGCGGTGCGATTCTGATGCGCACTCGCGAAGCGGGTAACCAACCCGAAACCATCATTCAGGGTCATGTCGGCGATCCTTTTCGCACCGAAGTCGACGCCACCACCCTGGGTCTCTTCAGTCCGCGCTTCGATTATAAATTCTCGACCGGCTATACCCGACTTGACGATCTGCCTGGAGCCACTGGCACCACCACCTATACGCCCCACCCACGCACCGCGAATAGCGGGGACCTTGACACCGAAGCCCTGCGCGGCGGCGGCGAAATCGGCTGGCGTATCGCGGAAAACTGGCGTCTGGCAGCTGGTTATCGTTATACCCGCTTCAACGAATGGGAAATCGTCGAGGACTACGACAATGGCGCCAATCACACCGATTGGACCTTCCAGAGCGGACATGTGCGTCTGGCGGCGCCATGGGGTGAATTGCTGTATGCACGCCAGGTCGCGGATTATTTCTACAGCAATCAAAAAAATCTCTATACCGGGCTGAATCCCCAGCCCAACGCCTTTCCCGATTTCCGCTATGCGCAATCCGGTTATGACGACACCCGCGATACCCTACGTGCACAGGGTAATTTGACCTTCACCAACCATCTCCTCACTCTAGGCACGGAATACGTGCATTACGAATCGCGTTCGAACTTGTGGGCTGAAGGCGGTGACCCCAACGACGACAGCACGTGGGCAACAGCAAAGACCAACAATGTCGCCGCCTTCATCGAGGATCAGTGGGCAGCCGCGCCGATGTGGACTCTGACCGGTGGACTGCGGGTCGACGACAACAGCCGCGTCGGCGTCAACGCCTCACCGCGACTGGCCGCCAATTTCGTGCCCAACTCTGATGAATTCATCCTGGTCTCGCTCTCACGTGGCTACCGGGTGCCGAACTTCATCGAGAGCGAGATCCGGGAATATTATTTTGCCAGCGATCCCAACCTGGAAGCGGAGACCATTTCAGCTATAGAAATTGAATGGAGCCAGCGGTTCAACGATCACGGCCTGACCGTTGGCCTCAATGGCTTCGCCAATCGCAGCAATGATCTGATCTGGGCGCTACCGCTGGATGGCGCGACCATGAACGCTAATTATATCGCCTGGCTCGGAAGCGGCCCCGATTTCACCCAGCAGCCCGGTCCCTTCTTCCAGTTCGCGAATCTGGACAATCCGGTCACCGTCCTGGGCCTGGAAGCGACCGCCCGGCAGCCGATCACCGACACCCCGTGGACCTTGTGGGGGAATACAACCTGGCAGAGCTACCGCCATCGCGATCCGGTCCGTTTTCAATCGGACGGCTTTTCCGACATTGCCGGCGCCTTCGGCCAAGGTCAGGGCGCAACCGTATTCGCCATGGACACCTCGCTGCCCCGCGACATCAACGCGCCGCCAGCCATCAAGGTCAATGTGGGCGCTGATGTGGCGTTCAATCGTTGGTTTGGGTCCGGTATCGCCCGCTATGTGCATTCGCGGGAGGTGTTTTCGTTTGCGAACAGTTCGTTTAGCCGCGGCATCCTGCGCACCCAAACCGTCGATGCCTACCTGGCCTTCGACCTCAGCATCGGCTGGGAATTCGGCGCTCCCGGTAGCCGCGACCGCTACCTGCGTCTCGCCATTCTTGATCTCTTCGACACCGCCCACGTCGAATGGTATCAGGCCACCGCCAGCAATCTGAGCGCGAACCGTGAACCGGGTCTGGTCAGTGATATCGGGCGTCAGGTGGTCTTGGAAGGCCGCTGGAGCTTCTAATCACGCCCACCGCCCGAGTGCGGTAGCCGAGTCACCAAGACGGCGCCAAGCGCAATCGCCGTGCCCAAGAGAATATCCTGGGGCCGATGCTGCCAGCTCACCGCGATCACCACCGCCCCCGCCAGCGTGGCCAACACCAGTGCCAGCCACCAGCGTGGATAATCCTCGCTCAGGAACCAGGCGCCGATGACCGGGGCCAGAATGTGGCCACAGGGAAAGATATTCGTCGGCCTATCCAGCGCAGCCAATAAACGATACGGAGCATGCCACCATCCCGGCGCAATGTCTGGCCGAGGCAAGGTAGTCGGGACCAGGACCCACACTCCTGCGGTGATGGCAAAGGCGCAGCTCAAGGCCCGGACACAGGCCCAGAAGCGCCGCGGCGATCCAATAAGCAGCGGCATTGCCCAGCTCAGCGGCAGCATCGCCAGATAGACGGGTGCCAGAGCCGGGACAAAGGGTACCCACTCCGGCATGGTCACGGTCTCGGGTACCATCACCGGGTTGCGGCTGATCAGCACGTATACCACAAGAAAAGAACTGCCAATTCCGGTCAAAATGGCCGCCCGACCCGTCATCCCACGCTCTGACATGAATGACGCAGCCGTTATGCCGGTAGCGAACCGGCGAAAAAGTCCGGGAGATCGGCAATCAGCAAACGACGACCGACCACGAAGGGGCCAAATTCCGCGTAGCGCGAGCTGGCGGGGTCATAACGCATCTCGGTGACCAGTTTTTTGAAGGTCACTGGATCGTCGGCAAATAAGGAAACTCCCCATTCCCAATCGTCGAGCGCGATCGAGCCGCCGATGATCTGGGTGACCTGGCCGTGATAACGGTGGCCGACCTTGCCGTGGCCACGCATCAGGATGCGGCGAGCTTCGGCGTCTAGGGCATACCAATTGTCTTGTTCGCCGCGGCGTTTGTTCATTGGATAAAAGCACAGCCAGGCGCTACTCGGGATGACCGGGCGCAGCCGGGTCTCTAAGCGGCTGGTCTGGGTGGCCATCTCTGCGGCGAAAGCTGCGTCCCATTCCGGCGCGGCGGTGGTCAAGCCACGTTCAGCGAGTTTGCGCTGGGCCATGGCGGTGGCCTCGTACAGGCCGACTTCGATCACCGACAGATAGGCGCCCGCCGGTAGCAGATAATCGGCGATGGCGAGATTACGGACGGCGAACTCGGCTTCTTTGAGCGCACCTAGACTATCGCGAAAATGCAGGAAGCAGAGATCGCCTTTTTGCCCAAGCACGCCATAGACCGCACTATCACCGCGCCCGACTCCGGTGGTAGCGATGGCGTGCAGGGCGCTGGTTAATTCCTTAACGGCGGCCTCGCGCTGCGCTTTGGGAACCGCCCGCCAGCGACGCCAGTCAATAGTCCAGCGATCATGGCTAACAAACCACCCTTCGAGAGTCGCGGGAGCGTCGCTCATGGCCTACCTTTCAAGATGCGGGGGTCTTCTTGCTGTTCGTCTTGCTGGTTTTCGACGTGCTCTTACCACCTGTTTTGGCCGCCGATTTGGCCGCAATGCGGATATCCCAGCCACCTTTATCCGTCGGCCAAGCCTGCCATCCGGTCGCCTCGCCATCCTTTTCGGAGGTTAGGTAATGGTGTTTGTCGGTACGCGAATAGCGCACCACGGTCGAGTTGCCCTGCGGATCGGCGGCGGGGCCGTCGGCGAGATGCTGATATTTTTCAGGTAATTCACTGCGGTGACGGACCAGATCGGCGACCTGCGGGGCGCGGGTTTCGCGCACACGCGGATAGGTGCTGGCAGCCAAGAACATGCCGACGGCGCCGTCGCGGAGGACGAAATGGCCGGGGCCCTTGGTACACGCCAATTCCGGCATCGGCACCGGGTCAATTTTCGGCGGCGCGGCTTCGCCATTGCGCAGCAGCTTGCGGGTATTTTTACAGTCGGGGTATTTCGTGCAGCCAAAGTACTTACCGAAGCGGCCTGATTTCAGCTGCATGTCGGCGCCACATTTATCGCAGGTGATCACCGGGCCTTCATAACCCTTGATCTTATAGTGGCCGTGCTCGATCTCGACGCCAGGGCAGTCGGGATTATTGCCACAGATGTGCAGCTTACGGGTCTCATCGACCAGATAGCTGTCCATCGCGGTGCTGCACAACGGACAACGATGGCGGGCGCGCAGGGCGTTGACGTCGGCAACCGTGGCTTCGCCATCGTCGTCACCAGCGGCGACAGCTTCGTCGCCGGCGACCAAATTAATGGTCGCGGTGCAACGTTCCTTGGGCGGTAGATCATAGCCGGTGCAGGACAAAAAGACGCCTGTGCGCGCGGTGCGCACCGCCATCGGACGGCCGCACTTCGGACAGGCGATGGCGGTCGGCACGGTGGGATTACCGCGCATCAGATCTTTGGCACTGGTAAGCTTGGCACTGAAGCCGACATAGAACTGGTCAAGAACGTGCTTCCAATCTTCCTTCGCCTGAGCGACTTCATCGAGTTCCTCCTCAAGGGCGGCGGTAAAGCCATAATCGAGCAGATCTTGGAAGCCTTCGACCAAGCGGTCGGTGACGATTTCGCCGAGTTTTTCGGCATAGAAACGCCGTTTGTCCAGACGCACGTAGCCGCGCTCTTGGATGGTGGAAATAATGCTCGCGTAGGTCGACGGCCGGCCGATGCCGCGCTTTTCCAATTCCTTGACCAAGCTGGCTTCGCCAAATCGCGCCGGTGGCTTGGTGAAATGCTGGGTTGGATCCAGCTTGATCAGCTTGACGGTTTCTCCCACGGTGACCGCGGGCAACACGGCGTCGTCCTTGCGTGACGGCAGCACTTTTTGCCAACCGTCAAAGCGCATCACTTTGCCACTGGCGCGCAGTTCATAGTCCGCGGCGCTGATGCTGATGGTCGAGGTATCGAATTCAGCCGACGGCATCTGACAGGCGACAAATTGCCGCCAGATCAGGTCATACAGCCGGGCTTGGTCGGGTTCGACATCGGTGAGGTCAGCGGATTCTTGACGGACGTCGCTGGGGCGAATGGCTTCATGAGCTTCCTGGGCCCCGTCTTTGGAACTGTAGACCTGAAAAGACTCGGGTAGATAGCGCTCGCCGAACTGTTTCGCGATCAAGGTTCGACAGGCGCCGATAGCATCTTTCGACAGATTGACCGAGTCGGTGCGCATATAGGTGATATGACCGGCTTCATACAAACGCTGGGCCAGAGTCATGGTCTTTTTGACTGAAAAACCCAACCGAACCGAGGCCGCCGCCTGCAACGTCGAGGTAATAAACGGCGGATGCGGCTTCTCCTTACGCGGCTTGGTCTCGTTGGCGGCGACCACGTAGGCCGCATCCTTCAACGCGGCGACCGCCGTGTCGCTGTCTGCCTGGCAGACCGGGGTAAATGCCGCGCCTTTATGTTTCGCGACCTGCGCGCGCAGAGCGCCGCCGCTGGTTTTGAGATCAGCGTGCAATTCCCAATACTCTTCGGGAATAAAGGCGCGGACTTCGCGTTCACGCTCGACGATCAAGCGCACCGCGACGGACTGCACCCGGCCCGCGGACAAACCCCGCGCGACCTTGGACCACAACAGGGGCGACAACATGAAGCCGACCACGCGATCCAAAAAGCGCCGCGCCTGCTGGGCGTTGACGCGATCCATATTCAGCGTGGTGGGATGGGCGAACGATTCTTGAATCGCAGCTTTGGTGATTTCGGAAAAGGTGACGCGCTGATAGCGGGCCGGATCGCCGCCGATGGCTTCGCGCAGATGCCAGGCGATGGCCTCTCCCTCGCGATCCAAGTCGGTCGCGAGATAGATGGTGTCCGCTTTAGCGGCGAGTTCCTTGAGTTCAGCAAGGACCTTTTCCTTGCCGGGCAGCACCTGATAGCGGGCTTCCCAGCCATGCATGGGGTCAACCCCCATACGTCGCACAAGGGCAGCAGCGGCCCGGGCCTCTTTCGCCTGGGGCGTCGCCTTAACAGCCTTTTTCTTGGTGCCCTTTTCGGCCTTTTCTGGCTTCGCCGCGGGCTCGGCTTCATCGCCGCCACTGACGGGCAGATCACGAATATGACCGATAGAGGACTTTACGATAAAGCCCGAACCAAGGTACTTGTTGATGGTCTTGGCCTTGGCTGGCGATTCGACAATGACCAATGATTTGCCCACGGGTACCACCTTCAGACTGGGGTTGGAGGGTCGGTATATGTGGAGGGAATGGGTACGGTCAAGGGGCGGCCTGTGCGACCCCGGACCGGGCATGACCCCCAACTATGGTACGTAAGCACTATTTAACTCAAGAGTTACGGCCATGGCTCGGGCCGATTACCACACCCAAACAAGGCTCAGGGTCGGCCCACCCAGGTAGATGCCACCCACATCGACGTGCTCGTACCCGAACAGTAGAACAACGTCGCCCCAAGCCGGCCCGACCCCACCCGCGAAACGTCGGTACTCACCGCCCGGATCAGCCCAGCCACCACCCGTCACTTCAAGCTGCCAGGCCACATACCGTGCCGGTCTCCCGCTCACGCGGCCGCTGAGCGCCAGGCCGAGTTCGGATCCCCGACGGTCATGCCAGATCAACAACGGCAGACCAATTTCCAATTTCACCGGCATCCCATCGCCAACCACAAGCTGCGGGCCCACGGTCGTGAGCACAGCGTGTATCGGGCGACCGGCATCATCCTCGTGCCACGAATCGAAGCGTCCACGGATGCCAAACCATTCGTAATTCACCGCGCCGGCACCGCCCCATCGCCAAAGATCCGCATCTCGGCGGGCGCCATTGAGTTCCAGGTCACCGTGCCAGCCGTGCGGTTCCCACGGACCACGCACCTGCGCCGGTGCTTCGGGTTCAGTCGCGAAGCGATCTGCCGGGGCCGGAGTACCCGCAAACATGCTGCCTCTGTCTTCATGGTGATCGGAGGAAGTCGTCGAGGTCGACAATTCCCAAAACCAGTCGGAGCCTCCCTCCTCATGATTCTCAGAACCCGTATGCGGGGAGCCGCCAATCGGAGGACGGACACGATCGTCATCGCCGCGCACGCGATCCCCGGCCTTATCAAGGACGGACGCCGCTGACACCATCCCAGCCGCAACGCACACCAGGCACACGCGCCACATCCACGGCCTCCTTTATTCGCGCCCGATGCCGCCCATGGCATTGGGATCGTGATAGAGTTCATCTTCTTCGTCCCAGGTGTGGCCCTGGGCCTTGAGCAGTTCCACCCAGTCATCCCAGGAGCGCAGCACCTCGCGCGCGGAGGTGCCTTTTTGCGGGCCCAAGAAACCAAGGTCCTCTAACTGCTCAACGTAGCTGGTGGCCTTATTGTAGCCGATATTCAGTTTGCGCCGGAAAAAATCGGCACCGCTACGGTTGTAGCGATACATCGACTGCACCGCTTCGTGGAAGCCACGATCGGAAACCCATTCGCTGCCAGTGCCGTTGCCACCGCCGCTGACCATCGCCACGGCGCCGGCACTACAGATGTTCTCGTCGTATTGCGGCCGACCCTGGCTCTTGGCGTGTTCAATGATCGCTTCGATTTCGGAATCCTTGACCCACACGCCCTGGCCACGCACCAAAGCGTTAGAGCCCGGCGGCAGATAGAGCAAGTCACCGCGACCGAGCAGGTTTTCGGCGCCACCGGAATCAAGCACCACTCGAGAGTTGGATTTATCGGCCACGCGGAAGCAGATGCGCGCGGGCAAATTCGATTTGATCAGACCGGTGACCACATCTGCGCTGGGGCGCTGGGTGGTCAGGATGACATGGATGCCGGCCGCACGCGATTTTTGGGTCAAACGGATGATCGATTTTTCGACCTCTTTATTGACCATCATCAAATCGGCATATTCGTCGACCAGGACCACGATCAAAGGCATGCGGACCTCGATGCCGGGCAGGTCCTCCAAGGTCTTGCCCTTGCGGGCGAGCCGATTGCGGATCTCGGCCTCGCCGAGTTCGTTATACGCTTTCAGGTCGCGCACGCCGACCAGACGAAGGGCGAAATAGCGTTCGTCCATGCACCTACAGGCCCATTCCAAGGCAGCGTGCGCCTTGGTCATATCGGTGATCGGCGGGGTCAAGAGGTGAGGAATATCCTCGTATCCAGCCAATTCGACCATTTTGGGATCGACCATGATAAATTTGACTTCGTTCGGTCCGCGGAAGAGCAGAATCGAACAGATCATTGCATTCATGCACACTGATTTACCGGTGCCGGTAGCACCGGCGACGAGCAGGTGTGGCATCTTGGCGAGATCGCCCAGCATCGGATTGCCAACCACGTCACGGCCCAGAATCAAGGGCAGGATCATCTGCGAGGCATCGGTCTGCTCGACCAGATCGCGCATCACCACCGCTTCCTTGACCCGGTTCGGCACTTCGATGCCGATGGTCTTTTTATTCGGTAGCGGCGCGACGATGCGGATGCCTTCGGTGCCCAATTTTAAGGCGAGGTCTTTTTCAAAGCCTTCGACCTTGCCCACGCGCATGCCCGCGTCGCCGAGTTCAATTTCATACATGGTGATGACCGGCCCACGCGACGCGGCGACCACACTGACCTTGATGCCAAAATTGGCGAAGGTGCTCTCGATTGCTTGCGCGGTACTGTTTTTTTCTTGCTCATGCTTGGCGTCGTCGCGCAGAGGCACATTATCGAGCAATTCTACTGGCGGCAAATTATAGCCGCCACTGTCGGCATCCTGCTTGCGCGGCTTCGGGCGCGGCTGCGGTTTCGGTAACGGCGCTGCCGCCGACGGCAGCGGTGCGCGAGACGGTTCCGGCGGCACGTTTGCCCGTTCGGAACGTACGGGCGGAGTGTCAGTTCCCGACAACGCCGCCGGCGAGGAATGGGCACTCGATGAAACCACCGGTTCGGGGGTCTGGCTGGGCACGGCGGGCGCGGCTGCCACGCTGTCACCCGACGCCAAGGCTTCTCGGCGCCGGCGAATACGTTCGACCAGATCGGCGGCGTCGGGCGGGACCGCTTCGTCATCCTGAATGCGACGCACCAGATCCTGCATGTTCGTTGCCGCGCGCTGCGGCGGTTGCGCGCTGGGCACCACCGGCGTCGAGGCTCGGCGCAGATCCGTGCCCGAAGTCACCCTTCCTGGTGGTCGGGCTTCGCCACGGGCCGGACGCGGGGTCACGACGGCACTAGCCGTCCGTGATCCGCCGCGGTCGCTGCGGTCATTGCGATCGCTGCGGGCCCCGCCGCGGCCGTTGCGATAATTGCGTGCCGCACGCCAGGCGCGTTGCATGCCGGCAAGAATATGCAATTGCACCAACGCCAAGCAGCCCAAGGCGGCCAGGATCAGCACTAATAGCGAGCCCCCCTGATCCAGGTAGCGACGTAAAATGCCGCCTGCAAATTCTGGCTGTTCAGGAGGCGCGACGGGGCCAACCAGCATCCAGCCGAAATTACCGCCCAAGCCGTGCAGGCGCTGCATATCCCAACGCAGGAGGAGATTCTGGAACCCGGTTTCAGGAAGCAGATGTACCAGCCCGGACAGAATGGGCAGCAACAGGATCAGAGCGGTGGCCCGGCGGGGCAGATGCGTATAGCCATCGCGCGCGGTCAACGACCAGCCGAGACCGGCCAGCGCGATCGGCAGTAGAACTGCAGCCAAGCCCCACGAGCTTATGACATGATACGCGATCCACGCCCCGGCGGGACCGAGCAGATTCGACCCCGTCGGGCTGGCACCTTGGATCTGGTCCGGTTGGTAACTGATAAAGGCCAGAAGGAGGGCGATCGCAACCACAGTGGATGCGACGGCAATCAGCACGGCTAGACCTCGATTCACGCCTTTCCCTCCAAGTGCGGCAGCATAAGCCGGGCCCTGGAATAGCCAAGGTGAGCGCCGTGCAGAATCGCGCAGGATCGCCCATGGCACAGGGGACGCGCGGGGGACCAGTAAGGAGGGCGGCGAGACGGACTCTTGCCTCTGCGCGAGCGATCTCTAGCATCCCGCCTCTTTCGCCAAGCAACGGGGGCATTCATGGCACATAAGATGGGTACGGGCTCGACCACCAACGGTCGCGACTCCAACGCACAGCGTCGGGGTATCAAGGTCTACGGCGGCAGCGCAGTGCGCGCCGGTTCGATCATCGTCCGCCAGTGTGGCACCAAGTTCAAGCCCGGCACGGGCGTGGGCCTGGGTCGTGACTTCACGATCTACGCGGTGATCGATGGCGCGGTGCAGTTCCGCAACCGCTTCATCGACGTGGTTCCTGTCGCCGCCACCTGAGGGCGGCGAACCGGATTGATTGCGAAACCCACGGCTACACGCCGTGGGTTTCGTCGTTTCCAGCATGACCGATGGCCCTCCCAGGGCTTCACGCAGCGCCGGATACCAAGGCACTTCCCTTGGCAAAGGTGACGCCAACGATGGCGCGCCCATGGCATCTCCTACCGATCTCTTCGCTCTCGCCGACCTGCTGCGTACCCAGGGCCAGGACCACCTCCTCGACCATCTGAGCACCCTGCCCGCAGCCGATCGCGAAGCCTTTGCAGCGCGTCTCGCTGACATCGATTGGGAGGAGATGCGCCATCATGCCGAGGCCCCCTCCTTGGACGCCGTCGGCCCCAGCCGGGTGGTCGCCGCCGCGGAGCGCGAACAGCGAGGCACTGAGCTGGCGAAGCTCGGCGACGCCGCTTACCGCGCCGGGAAGGTCGCCGTCCTGATGGTCGCGGGGGGCCAAGGCACCCGCCTGGGTTCCAGTGCGCCCAAAGGCTGCTTCACCATTGCCCCGCATTCCGGCAAAAGCATCTACCAGCTGCAGGCCGAAAAAGTATTGTCGCTGTCGCGCCGGGTCGGGCGGCAGGTTCCCTTTCTGGTGATGACCTCGCCGATGACAGATGCCGAGACCCGCGATTTTTTCGCTGCACATGGATTTTTTGGCCTGGCGGCTGACCAAGTGCGTTTCTTCAGCCAAGGCACCGTGCCCAGCCTAGACGCCGATGGCCGTGCCCTGCTCGCGGGACCCGGCCGCCTGCTGGAAAATCCCGATGGCCATGGCGGCTGCTTCACCGCATTGGTCAAATCAGGCAATCTCGCCCGCTTGGTGCGCGAAAAGATCAGCCAGATCGTCTTTATCCAGGTCGATAATATTCTCGCCCCGGTCGATGATCCCGAACTGGTCGGATTGGCCATGGACAGTACATCCGACGTTATCACTAAGGTCTTGGAAAAAGCCCATCCGGATGAGAAGGTCGGCCACCTAGTGCGCATCAACAACCGTGACCGCATCGTCGAGTATACCGAAGTCACTCCCGAGCAAACCCGCACCCGCAACGCCGCCGGGGAATTGATGTACCGCTGGGGCTCACCAGCCATGCACTGCTGGAGCGTGGCGTTCCTCGACCGCTTGGCGCAAAAAGGCTACCGCCTACCCCTGCATCGCAGCTCGAAGCCCTTGAAGGCGTGGCGCGATGGCCAGATCGCTGAGGTCAAAGGCTGGAAAGCCGAACGCTTCATCTTCGACCTCATCCCCGAGGCCCAGATCAGCTTAGGTTTACAACTCGACCGCGAAGGCGAATTCGCCCCGGTGAAAAATAAAGACGGCACCGACAGCCCCGCCACTGCGGTGGAATTGGCGCATCGCCAATACGTCGCCTGGCTGCGTGATGCCGGCGTGACGCTGAAATTACCAGAAGCCGCGCGTATTGAGATCAGCCCGCTGTTCGCGGCGACGCGCAGTCAATTCTTGGCACGCTGGGACAAGCGGGTTAGTGAGCTGAGTGGGGATTATTACCTGGAGGCGTGAGCCGTTATTGCTGACCGATCCACCCATAGGCGGTCAAAAAGGTCAGGCCCATGCAACCCAGAATGAGGAGCGACGTCGCGCCCATCGCAATGACAATAGGCCGGGTCTGTCCACAGCGCTTACGGTCGCTTTCGATCAGGCAAATGGGAACCAAGGCGCATATCCCAATCAGAGGTAGGGCAAGTGCCAAGCCCGCAGCAACCATGATTGCCGCAACGACCAGCAAAATCCAATCGACGATCAGCGCGGCCAGGGTCAGAGGCTGCATAACCGTACCATCATTTCGCATCCGCCGCTGGCATTTCGGCTAAAACCACCCGCAACCGCGCACATATATCCTCAACCGCGGTCAGTTGTTGCTGCGAAAGGAATGCCGGTAGTTCCGCCAACGCCGCGCCCTGCCGGGCATTGCGCGCCCCGACGATGCAGGCGGTCAGGCCCGGCGTGGCCAATAAAGCACCAATCGCCAATTGCGGTACGGTGAGATCGTGTTCCGCGCCCAGGATGCGCAATTCATCAATCGCGACGAGATGGCGCTGAAAGCGCACGCCCGAATAATCGCGATGTTGCCCACGGATATCATCGGCGGCAAAGGTGTGCTCGGCATTCCAGGTGCCAAACAGCATGCCGCGGAATAACGGTGAATAGGCGATGCAGCCCAAATTATTGGCGAAGCACCACGGTAATTGGCCTTCAGCTTCTTCCGTCGATTCCACGCTGATCGCCGGGCGCAGCAGCGAATAGGGCGCTTGCAGGCAATGCAGCGGTTTACCCGTCGCCTGCCAAGCGCCGAGTTGGGCGACGCTAAAATTACTGACACCCACTGCAGCGATCTTGCCGGCCTGCAGCAATTCTGCGCAGGCCCCGGCGATCTCTTCCATCGGCTGCTCGACCGGCCAATGCAGTTGGTACAGATCAATACGTTCGCAGCGCAAGCGGCGCAGGCTGGCCTCGCATTCGCTCAGAATCTCGGCGCGGGTGGCGGATTTCCGGTGTTGGGCCAACGCATCACCCAAACCGAACTTCGTGAAGATCATGGGCCTGCGCTCAGCAGGCAGTTCCTGCACGGCTTGGCCGACGATGGTTTCCGAATGACCGGAGCCATAAATGGGCGCAGTGTCGATCCAGGTTACCCCAGCATCGACCGCGGCGTGGATGGCCTGCATTGAATCCGCGTCGTCCTGGGCGCCCCACATGGAGCCGCCAATGGCCCAGCAGCCAAGGCCGACGACCGAGAGGGTGAGATCGGAGTTGGGAATATCGCGTTTGATCATGAGTGGTGGTACGGGGTTCCCGCGCGGATGGTGCCCGCGCGATAGAGTTGCTCAACGACAAGGAGATGGGCGAGCTGATGCGGTAAGGTTAGCGGACCCAGAGCCCAGCTGCGATCCGCCAAAGCCAAACTCGGCTGATGGTGGCCGTAGGCATCGCCGATCAGAAATCCGACTTCGCCGTGGCGCATAGTCCATTCACTTAACGCCGCCGCCAAGGCGACGCTTGTCATCGCCTCGCCCCGTTCATCCAAAGCAATGCGATAGCGCACACTGTCGGGCCACAGCGGTTTATCTCCCTTCGGTTCGCGCTCGCTGACGTCCAAGCGACCAAAGCGGCTGAAGCGTTTGACATATTCATCGCGCAAGGCTTCGACATGTGGGTCGCGTAGGCGGCCGGTTTGGATGACGCTCAGGCGCATGGGTGGCTGCGGGGGGAGAGGCGCGGCGGGAAAGGGCGGTATGAACGATGGTGGTTCGCATTATCGCACGTGATGCTTACTGTGGTTGCCCTTTTCATGGCATCGCCCTGCGACCCAGAGGGTCGCGTACCGTGGCGCACTGCCGCACTTTTCACGTTGATGCACGCTGAGAGAAAAAGTACGAGACGGCGATGGGTGAAGGCGTCGAAAAAACGGACAGCCCCCCGGACCGCGACCCTCTGGGTCGCAGGGGCACCCCGCAAAAGAAACATCCAATTCACCACTAAAACCTCCATCCCAAAACCCCACCTACACATATCCCCAACAGCATATCAGTGATACCGACTCAAAAATTCCGTCCGCCAAGCCGGAAAGCGGTCTTCCTCAATAGCCAAACGAATCGCCCGCATCAAATCCTGATAGAAATGCAAATTATGAATGGTCATCAAAGTCTCGGCCAAGCCCTCTTTGGCGAACAGCAGATGGCGCATATAGGCGCGGGAATAGCCATTGGCGCAGGTATAACAGGTACAGGCGGTGTCGATGGCGTAGCGATCTTTGCGGAACTTCTTGTCCTGCAGACGCATCTTCCCCGTCCAGGTGAACACCGTGCCCTCACGCGCATAGCGAGTGGGAATCACGCAGTCATGGATATCCATGCCGGCATCGACCGAGGCGACAATGTCTTCCGGCAAGCCGACGCCCATCAAATAGCGAACCTGATCCGCCGGCATCAACGGCGCCGTATGCGCGACGATGCGCACCATCGAGGCATGTCCTTCGCCGACCGACACCCCACCGATGGCGTAGCCGGGCAGATCCAAACCAGTAACCATGCGGACCGCCTGGCTGCGCAGCTCCAGATCCATGCCGCCTTGAATAATGCCGAACAGATGCTGATGCTCGGCCAGCTTGACCTGAGCACAGCGGACCAGCCAGCGCTGCGTGCGCTCCAAGCTGGCTGCGACATATTCGCGCCCGGCGGTGTGTTCGACACATTCATCAAATGCCATGATGATGTCCGCGCCCAAGCGGCGCTGGATGTCCATCGAGGTTTCCGGCGACAGCATCAATTGCTCGCCACTGGGCGCAGTAAAGGCGACCCCCTCTTCGCTGATCACCTTGTCAGGCAGGCTGAAAACCTGGAACCCGCCCGAGTCGGTCAGGATCGTCTTCGGCCAGTGCATCAGGCTATGCAGACCGCCGTGGCGTTCGGTCATCCCCACCCGCTCTTCCGAGCCCATGTGATAGGTATTGGCCAGCACCACCTCGGCCCCAGTATCGAGCACCTGATGCGGCGTCACGCATTTGACCGTCGCCTGGGTGCCCACCGGCATGAACGCCGGGGTTTCAACGGTGCCGTGCGCGGTGCGAAACCG
>Ga0209490_10000269_pt1 | contig 55793 bp, 46 predicted proteins | sample MAT06_FD_187209 | JGI IMG/M metagenome (GOLD analysis project Ga0209490, IMG submission 187209) | Freshwater microbial communities from Lake Fryxell liftoff mats and glacier meltwater in Antarctica - MAT-06 (SPAdes) (version 2) | ecosystem: Environmental > Aquatic > Freshwater > Ice > Liftoff...
GAGTAGCCGCCTCTGGGGACCGCGCCGGCTTGCCCCCACTCCGCTTGCTCAGGACCGCCTCGAGCTTCGCCCCGATGGCAAGCTCGAGCTCGCTCTTAAAAACGTCTGGAAAGACGGCACCCGCGCTATCGTGCTTCCGCCTAGCGACCTCATCATCCGCCTCATCGCGGCTATCCCTCCGCCGCGCTTTCATTTGGTGCGCTATTTTGGCGTCCTCTCAAGCCACTCCAGGTTTCGCTCCGAAGTAGTTCCTAAGCCGCCACAGGATTCTGCCGCTTTCAAGCCGCCTCCGGCTTCGGGCGACCAGCTTGAGTTCCCCAAGGCCAACCCCCAAACTGACGACGCGCGCCTTTCCCGTAAACGCTGGGCCTGGCTACTGGCTCATGTGTTCCAGGCAGATCTTGGGCTTGCTCCTCAGCCGCCTCCGACGCCACCACCGGTTTTGTTCGGGCAGCTCCGGCTCAAGTTCTGTTGAGGGTCTGACGCCGGGCTCGTGTTGCCCTCGGGGGAGCTGCTCGCTTTGCTGGAAGGGAGCACGTCAGCGCGGAGATCTATTTGCGTGTGCATGAAGTGAGATTTTGAGCTTCGCATGGGGCCGTGGTGACTGCTCCTTGAGCCTCGGTGACGTGGTTTGAGGGAGTCAGAGTGCTGTCGGCTAGGTGGCCTGCTCTTGCTTCTGCTCCTCTACTTCCGACCGATTTCGCAGTTCGATTGTCTTATGCTCTTGGCACTTCGAATGTCTTATGCTCTCGCATCACTTGCGCTCGACCCCTAAAGTAAGATTAACGCCTTCCATGAAATTGAATCCTTCATGGAAGTTGATCGCGAGCGTCGTGAGCGTCGCGATGGTTGCCTTGGTCGGGCTGGGGTGCATCGACAAGAAGGCGGAGCCGGGAACTGGCGGTCCAACCTCAGGAACCGCGGCGGCGCCCAGTGCGGAAGATCGCGCGACCAACCTCATCGTCGAGAGCTACAACGAGCTGACCGCGAAGACCGGCCGCGACGTGATCAATCGGTACCTCGGTCAAGAAGGCCCAGGTCGCGAGGCGCCGACCACGGACAATTTCGACGCGATCCGCCTCTCGCCGTTGTCGGCAATCTATGACCGCGCGCTCGAAGGCGCCGTGAAGAAGTTCGCCGAGGCGAGGAAGGCCGCACCAGCGATGCCACTGACGGCCGCGGCCGAGGAACTCGGCGCTGCCGCGGGCCCGCTCGCCGAGGCGTACCGGCAGAGCGCGCGCTATTACCAGGCCGACGAGTACAAGAGCGACGGGGGTGCCAAGGTCCCGCAGCTCCACGCGGCCTTCATGACGAAGTTCGATGCGTACCGCAAGGCCGCGACCAAGGTCGGGGATGCGCTCGACGAGCGCGAGAACGCGCAGATGGTCGCGGAGCTCACGAAGTTCCAGCCGACGACCTACTCGTACTGGTTCCGGAAGACCCTCATGGACGCCAAGGCCGTGGTCGTGGCGAGTAGTCAGCTGGACAAACCGGCAAAGCTCACAGCGGCGAACGCGGCGTTTCAGAACACCGCGACCAAGCTCGACGCGTTCGCGACGTCGAAGGGGGGGGCACTCGACAAGCAGTTCGGCGCGCTACGCCGGATGGCGGTCGAGAACATGGCGACCCGATCGGCGAAGGTCGTGCGCGCGCTCGCCGACGAGAAGCCCAACGAGAACATGCTCAAGGGCGACATCGATACGCTGGTGCAGTACTACAACGGGCTCGTGCAGGTCGTGAACGGCCTTAACGAGGCCGAGGCGAAGGGCTACCTCAAGTAAAACAGGCATCGACGGCGGGGTGGCTCATCGCTCCGCCGCACAGCTTGATCGCCCGCTTGTGCCAGCCCACCACGGTCAGGCAGTCGGTGGCCGAGGCGCCGAGGGTGCGCAGCACCGCTGAGGTCTCGCCCTGCTTCTCGCGTGCGCTTCCCCACCGCGTAGTAGCTCGCGTAGACCTACGGCGCCCGCGAGACCTCGCGATCTTCTTTCGAGAGCCGCGCCAGCACGCTCTGCAGCTGCGCCTCGCCCCCCACGTCGCGCACGTATTGAAGCCGCGCGAGCAGGATGCTTCCTTTGATGCGGTTTCCAGGCGTGGCCACGCCCATCACACCTCTAGACAACTGGCAGCGTGCCGTCACACGCCGTGACGATGACGGTTCGGCGCGTACCCACCTGCGGTCGCGCCTGGCACTCGCCCGGAATCGGCTGCGAAGCGTCGGTCAGGTTGCGTTCGCGGAAGAAGGCGCAGCGGTTGAAGTCTCTGCCCTGCTGCCGACCACCACCGAACACCGCCACCTGGGCATCGCGGTAGCCCCGCATGAAGGTCAGCAGCGAGGCGTCTTCCTGGTCCGAATGAAGCCGCTGGGGTCGACGCGAATTCGCAGCGGCCCACCCGAGACCGACGCGCTGGCGCCGAGCCGAGGTTCGCTGCTCTGGAACGCCCGTTCAGAGCGTCGACGTCCCAGCGCAAGCATCACCGACCTCACGGCAGTGATCGTGACGCGACCGTGCGCTGGTGGCAACCGCGAGCCTGTGCTGGCTACAAATGTGATCCGTGTCCCTCACGCGACAGGAACGCGCTCCTGCAGACCTTGATGAGGCCTCGACCTGTTGTGGCAGTCCGTACTCGGTGAGCACGGTGCGGAGGGGGCCGGCGGGAAGCAGGCCGTAGAGAAACAACAAGACCGTCTTGGTTCTGTCCCAGGCTGCGGCCTGGATGGGGGCCAGAAGATCAGCTCCACTAAGGGCTTAGGAAGCAGCGCCGTTGAAACTTGACCGGCGTAGGTTCAATGGCCAAACCCGCCACGCACCACCTGCACCCCGCCCTAATCTCCTCCGGGTTCTGCCGATCGCAGCGGCCTTGCGGGTGATGGTTCTAATCTTGCCATTGAGCCCCTCGGTTCTGGCGCTATTGGGACCGGTGCCCACGATGGCGACGACGCGGTCGAACTACTTGCGGATGGCGGCCGCCGCTTTCTTGAATGGCTTGAGAAGCTCTACGCCGGCAACCCGCCCTAAATCCCCCCGGGTCTCGCCGCTGGCCATGGCCACGCTGTCCGCCAGTTCGGCCGCCCCTGACCTAGCCCATTTGCCGGATATCGCGCCGCGCCACCGCCGGCACGCATCTAGCCATGGCGCTTTGCTGTGGCCCACCCTGCGCACGCCCATGCAGCTCTACCGCCTGCTGTACGCCGGGACAGCACCGCGCGCCGAAGGCCCGAAGAGGGCGTGCTCTACCAGGCCGTCCAAGCCCATTGGTCCCAGGTGCTGGAAGACCTCGCCGAGCATGGCGGCCTTCCCAAGTTCGTGGTGCGTGAGTTCGAGGAGTACTTGCGCTGCCGGCTCTTCTCCGCAGGCTGCCTGCACCTCGTGTGTCGCAGCTGCGGCCACTCGCAACTCGTAGCTCTCTCCTGCAAACGTCACGGATTCTGCCCCTCCTGCCAGAGGCGACGCATGGCCGACACCGCGGTCCATGTTCTCGCCTTAGACGGCGTCACCGTCCGCGACGCTACCAATGACGCTCTCGTCTTTCACACTCTTCCAACGCCCAGGCACTCAGAAGTCGCCGATATCGCCCGCCGCACGGCACAGCGCATCGAGAAAATCCTCCGAGCAAACGGCCGCTCCCTCGACCCGGCAATGCAAGACGGGCAAGACGACGAGCCGCCCAAGCTCTGCTCCGATGAGCCCGGCCTTGCCGCCTGCTATGCCGCTGCGGCGCGCGGAGTAGCAGCTTCTGGGGACCGCGCCGGCTTGCCCCCCTCCGCTTGCTCAGCACCGCCTCGAGCTCCGCCCCGATGGCAAGCTCGAGCTCACTCTCAAGAGCGTCTGGAAAGACGGCACCCGCGCACTCCTGCTTCCGCCCCGCGACCTCATCATCCGCCTCATCGCCGCTATCCCTCCCGCCGTCGCTTCGGGGAAATTCAGCGGGCAGCGAAGGTTCTTCCGAAAGTCGGCTAATGGCGGGGAATTGATTTCGATCTCTTGACGGCTGGAGTTGTCTCGTGACCTTTGACGTTGGTGTTGCAGCCGGTCTACTCTTCCCCATTGCTGCTAGTAGGGATGCCGATCACCGATAGCCATGGCCGACGGAGCCGCTGGGTGTTCTCCGTTGCGTATCCCGCGGCGATGCTAGTACATCTCTTGGTACTCATTGATAAGTCGCGCCAGGCGATGTGGCTATCGCTCTGGATCGTTGCGATGACTGTCGCACTGCTTTCCAGTTGCGTTATGATTTTCGATAATAGGCGCGCTTCTAAACAGAAGGCAGCCGACCTCCACGAACTCCGGCGCCAGCTTGGCCTAGTCAAGGAGGGCGAGAGCCTGATTGGTGGTTGTGAGCCTACCGTGCTCGACTCGCGGCTGCTTTAGATTCTTTCGCAATCTTGGCCATGTACTTGGGCACGGACCGTACGCCCTTCTTGGCGCCGAGCCGGTTCGCAACAAGCGCCAGCCGCTGAAGCGCAGTCACACTCTGACGCTCCTTCGTCAAGGCCATCAGCACCAACGGTGAGATCAAGCTGGAGCCACCTACAATGAGACGTTCGATCTCCACCCACCGCGCTTTCATCTGGCTCGGTATTTGGGCGTCTTCTCAAGCCACTCCAAGTTTCGCTCAGAAGTCGTCCCTAAGCCGCCACAGGATTCTGCCGCTTTCAAGCCGCCTCCTGCTTCGGGTGATCAGCTTGAGATCCCCAAGCGCAGCTTGGCCCCAAAGGCGCCATCGCTACGCAAAAGGGTTTTGCAATTCAACTCCGGTCCCGCGAAAGCCTTCAACATTTCGAGTCACCACCGTTAAGCCGTGAATGAGCGCAATCGCGGCTATCTGCTTATCGATCGGGTGTTGATTGTTTGGTGACATCAATTTTCCCCACACCTGGGCGCACTCTCCATCGAAACTCAAGATGCGATCGCTATATTCTTCCACGATGAGATCAAGCCAGCGCTCCAATTTTCTAGCTTGCGGAAGATCACCGCGACCCTTGATGTTTTCAATGCCCCTGCGTATTTCACCAATCGTCTGGACGGACAAATATAGTTCAGACCCATCGACCGTTCGCCAGAATTTCTGAACGCCAATATCTGCTTTCTTGCCCTTGCGTGCCTCGCTTACGACGTTTGTGTCGACCAAGTACACGCTATCCCCGGCGTTTCCGGCGAGCAAAGTCAGCGTCTTCTCCGACATTCGGCATGCTTGAAAATACATCAGCGAAAGAGCGACGCTTTGGGCGCATGAGGGCAGACTTCAGGATTTCCCTATGCTCTGCTTCGGCGCTTCTCCCATGTGACGCAGCAACCTGCTTAAGGGCAAGCGCGACGTCTTCGTCAACATTGCGAACAACAAGATTGGTTGCCACGAGCATCTCCTAGGCGCGTAATCATTAATTGCAATCTAGCAGCGAGGCGCAATCAATGCAATCATTTTTGAGGCGGGGAGGGATAGCCTTGACCAATGGCTTTATAGAAAAGTGTATGACTGGGCCTGGCCGACTCCGGTGTCGTACCCCGCGCGCGATAGTTGTTTTCTACTGATCACGTCCTCTTTGTGCTCGCGCTGTTTTTCGTCGGCAGCAAAGCCAGCAGCTCGCCGCACAGCTCACGTGCGTTACTCTTGCGCATTCGCTCACGCTCGGCCTCGCCACACTGAGCTCCGTGCGGCTACCCACCGCGATCGTGGAGCCCTTGATTGCGCTCTCGGTCGCTTATGTCGCGGTTGAAAACATCCTAGTTGGCACTGGCGGTTCTCATCGCCCCGCAATCGTATTCTTATTCGGACTAATCCACGGGCTCGGCTTTGCGGATGCGCTCGGGGAGGCGGGTGTGATCCTGTGCGCTGCGAGGCGAAGTTCGACGAAGCCAACGCAAAGGACCAAAACCTCGTTGGAGCCCAACCGTTCTTGCGTGACGTTCACAGAAGTCGAGCGTGATCCCCCAATCGCTTGACCACCTGCCGATCGAACGAGATGAATCGATTCCCTCCGAGGACTCGGCCTTCGAAGGCAATCGCGCCATCGGCGAAATCCCCTCCGGTTTCCAGCATGGCAAGCCCTGCTTCGACAGCCTGGCGGTTCACAGCGACGTTGGAGCTGTTGCACAAAACGCGAATCGTTTTCGCTATGTCAACTGCGGGCACCTTGTAGCCATGTGACAAAACCCGAACGAATTCACAAAGGGCTGGTAGCGCAATGGCCACAACGGCGGCTTTGGCCAGCTCCGCCTGAGCGATCTTGCTTTGCCTTTTGTCATCGCCCATCACTGCGCGGACAAGCACGTTCGTGTCGGCTGTGACGTTCACCGTTTTCCAGCCCAGCCGCTCGCCGCAACGGCATTGATTTGTTCTATCGATAGGGTCTGAGAGCTCTTTGTCTTGAGCAGGTTGAACGCATCAGAGATGCGGCCCGTGGATTCGGCCTTCACGATGATGCACCCGTCTGAAAGCATATCCACAACCACCTTTCGCCCAGGTCCAACGCCCAGATGCTTCATGACTTCTTTGCGCAAAGTCACTTGCCCTTTTGATGTGATAGTTAAAGTGGTCATCACGAAAGGGTAAGGCAAAATTGCCTTACCCTCAAGCGCGCTGGCCGCGGGCGTCCGGGGCTATCGCACAGTCGCTGCGCTATTGACCCATGCCATGGGCTCGTCGGTCGATATCTTCGACACGAGTGGGCCGGCAGCCGCTGGCCCACCGCCTCACGTGCATCCTTGGGAGGAAGTGTACGTGGTGCTCTCGGGCGAACTCGAAGTCACCGTAGAAGGCGAGACTCGCACGCTTTCCGCGGGGGGGCGTCGCACACGTTCCTGCAAACGTGAAGCACCGCTACCGCAACGTGACCGAGGCCCCCTTCTTGACGATCGTCAATGAAGGGGGAACCCGCGTGCTTTCGACCAGCCAAAATCGGGGGGTGGGGGCGGCTTCGCGGCCGGCACGGGGGGGCTGACGGGGGGGCTGACGGACTCGTGCCGCAATTTTGCGCAATGCTGTCCGTCCTCTGCCTTGGTCGAAGCCCAAGCGGCTGCTAAACGCCGCGGCATGACGGAACTTAAAGCGGCGCCTACCTCCGAATATTCCTGGCCGTTTCTCGACCCTGCGCTTTCGTTCGAGGTTCGCGCGCGGGACATCGTATCCAGGCTCACAACGCAAGAGAAGATTGCCCAGATGCTGCATGAGGCTCCTGCGGTTGAGCGTTTGGGCATCCCACCGCACAACTATTGGAACGAGTGCTTGCACGGAGTGGCTCGCGCGGGGGTGGCGACGGTGTTTCCTCAGGCGATTGGGCTTGCGGCAATGTTTAATGAGAATCTAATGTTCGAAGTGGCGAGCGCCATCTCCGACGAGGCGCGCGCCAAGCACCACGATTTCGCGAGCAAGGGCGATTACGGCTATTACAAGGGGCTGACTTACTGGAGCCCCAATATCAATATCTTTCGGGATCCGCGCTGGGGGAGGGGCCACGAAACCTATGGAGAATGTCCGTTCTTGACGGCTCGCTTGGGGGTCGCATTTTGCAAAGGCCTGCAGGGAGACGACGAGAAATACTTGAAGCTTGTGGCGACGCCGAAGCACTTTGCGGTGCACAGTGGGCCCGAAGGGCTCCGTCACAAGTTTGATGCGCAGGTGAGTGATAAGGACCTTTGGGAGACGTATCTGCCCGCCTTTGAGGCGTGCGTGATCGAGGCCAAAGCAGCCAGCGTGATGGGCGCGTACAACCGCACGAACGGGGAGCCATGCTGCGCGAGCCCCACGCTGCTTCAGCGCATCTTACGCGAGCGGTGGGGGTTTCAAGGCTACGTCGTGAGCGATTGTTGGGCGATTCGCGATTTCCATACGCAGCATCACGTGACCAAGACGCCGGCCGAGTCTGCAGCGCTCGCGGTTCGGGTGGGCTGCGACTTGAATTGCGGCTGCACGTATCCGGCGCTGGTCGACGCCTTGGCCGAGGGAATCATCAGCGAAGCAGAGATTGATCGCAGTGTGGAGCGGCTGTTTTTGGCTCGGCTAAGGCTCGGGATGTTCGAGCCGAAGAATCGGGTGAAGTACGCCGATTTGCCCTACTCGCTCGTGGATTGTGATCGCCATCGGGAGCTTGCCCTCGAGGCTGCACGCCAATCCATCGTACTTCTGAAAAACCAAAACTCCATCTTGCCCCTGAGCAAAGATCTGCGCTCCATCGCGGTGATCGGCCCCAACGCTGATGCCCCGGACGTACTCAAAGCGAACTACAGCGGGACGCCGCCGTTTACGGTGACCCCACTCGAAGGCATTCGGCAAGCGGTCTCGAAGCAAACTCGGGTTCTCTACACGGAAGGCTGCAATCACACTGGCCTGAAGGAAGACGCCATTCATGCCGATGGCTCCATCATCGAAGCCGTGAGCCGTGCAGCGCAGGCGGACGTCTGCGTGTTGGTTCTGGGCCTCAGCACGAAAATCGAGGGCGAAGAGGGCGACACTAGCAATCCCGATTGGGCCGGAGACAAGCCGAGCCTCGAGCTTCTGGGGCTGCAGCCGCGGCTTCTTGAGGCGGTGTGCGCGCTCGGGAAGCCTGTCGTGTTGGTGGTCATGAGTGGGAGCCCCTTGGCCATCAACTGGGCCCACGAGCACGTGCCCGGCATCGTGCAAGTATTCTATGCTGGACAATCGACGGGGACGGCGCTCGCAGAAGTGCTGTTCGGCGATTGCAGTCCTGCGGGGCGTCTACCTGTAACCTATCCGCGTTCGCTCGAGCAGCTGCCCGAGTTCACCGACTACTCGATGCAGGGGCGCACGTACCGTTACCTCAGCGAAAGTCCGCTCTATCCCTTCGGTTACGGCCTCAGCTACACGACGTTCGAGTATTCAGAGATCGCGCTCGATTCCACGTGCATTGACACGCAGACGGAGCTTCAGCTTTCGGTGGACGTGAAAAACATTGGCCTGTGTGCTGGCGACGAGGTGGTGCAGCTTTACGTCTCAGATTTAACGGCCAGCGTGCGCGTGCCCACGCGAGAATTGCGGGGTTTTCAGCGAATTCATTTGGCTCCCGGAGCGTCCCAGCGTGTCACATTCAAGTTAACTCCTAAAATGCTCGCGCTGGTGGACGAGAGTGGCACGAGGGTGCTCGAGCCTGGAGCCTTCCTGCTGACGCTCGGCGGCAGCCAAGCGGATGAGCGAAGCATCGAGCTGACTCAACGCGCACCGAAACAAGCGCGCTTCGAGGTGATAGGCCCAGCGCGCCGGTTTTGAGCTAGTGCTGCGACTGACAGACGAGGCAGCTCTCGCCAACGGGACAGTTGCGGAGCTCCATGCAAATTCCTAGTTTACCCGGCGCCGACAGATGTACGGCTTCGAGTTTTCAAGGTAGGCGCGCTTGACGACCTAAGTACTTCGCCTGCGGTCAAGCTTGCGCAAACCCTTGAACTCATGGCCACCGGCTTTCGGCTCAAGAGAGCCGCTTTAAGACACCGTTTCCCCGACGCCACCGAAGGAGAAATCGATAAGGCCTTCATAGACTGGGTTGGCGGCGAAGATGACGACTGATGATGTGTTCCGGGCGCTGCGCTAGATCATTACTCACTTGCGACCGGGCGCGTCAAGGATTGCGAGCGCAGCGAAAACCAACGCGCATGCTCTGCGGGTTGTGCCCGATGCGATACCCCACACGCATCCCGCTTGACCCATTGGCCCAGCCCCCCCCTCTCATGATCCGACCCTCTGAAGCTGGCCCACCAGGATCGAGCATGCTCGTGCAATCTTGGCAGGGTGTGGGGTACTCGACCTCGTAGTCCAAGGTCCATTCCCACACGTTCCCCCCGAGATCCGCCTGCCCGAACCGCCCGTCGCCGAGCGGGTGAGCGCCGACTCTGAAGATGCAGTCCTCAAGGCCGTTCTCAATTCCACACTCGAAGCTCGCATACTTGCGATCATATTGCTGAGCGCTCGGAGGCGACGACCACGGCAGGTAGCGTCGTTCATCGCCTCCTGTTTGCGCGAAGTTGAACTCCGCCTCGGTAGGCAGATAGCCACCATCCCAAATGCAGAAGGCGAAAGACTGGTACCAATTCACGCAACCAATGGGCCGCGTTTCGTGGGCGCCGGGTGCATCGGACCAAGTGTTATTGCCAGCAGCGGAACACGCCAAGTTCTGGCGCAGGGTCGCGGCGTTGGGTGCCAGGATCGCAAGCTCTGAGTCCCAGGCGGGATCCCAACCGGTACCGGGTGCGTTGGGATGGGCGCCTTCGTTCGCATTGGGATGGCCGGCGCTGCGCCAGGCGTCGTACGCCTCCACAAATCTGCGATAGCGACCCACCGTGACTTCGAAGCGGTCCAGGCGAAAGGGGCTCAACGTTGCCGGGGCTCCGTTGTCGGTATTCTCGCCGCGATAGAACATTCCCCCGGGCAACAGCGGGCTAGCGCAGCAGTCTTCGGTTTCTTGCGGGCCGCAGGTCGGGGGCAGACCATTGCAGCTAGCGTTGAGCCCGGCGGGCGTACCCCCACTCGCACTTGCAACCCCGCCCGCAGCATTCGCGACTCCGCCGCTCCCAGCGCCGCCGCTCAATGAGCCGCCGCTCGCGCTGAACGAACCGCCCGCTGCTGAAGACCCGCCACCTCCAGAGTGGCCGGGGGTCGCGCCAATACCTGCGGCCGCTTTGCCTCCTACCGCGCCTCCTGAGTTCCCCGAGCTCCCAAGCACCGAGGAAGACCCGCCAAGGCCCATTGACGAGCTGCCCCCACTTTGGCTCTGCTTGTTGAACCCTCGTTCAGTATTTCCACCACCGCACGCGAGAACAGCGGCTTCGCCGAAGACGACGCACAGGAAAGAAACGTAGGCGCGAAATCGCAACCTTAAACCGTGTCGAAGGATCATGGTAACTCCAACGGAATCAACGTTCCACCCTAATCTAATAAGGTGTACCGAGACCGCGTTAAAGTTAGCACCACTCGCACAGCACTATCACGTCGAAATCGCGCGCAAGCAGGACTTTCAGTTCACCAGCGCAGATTCTTCTCGCTCCGCCCTGGAAGCCTTCCGAAACCTCGGTCGGCTACCAGCGTGAGTCGGGAGCCGCCTGTCATCGCGTCATCTGATGGCGAATCCGGGAGTGGCTACGCGTTGACTTCAGTTTTCGAGTCGTCCGAGAGCGAGCCGTGCATGTCGCCGCCGACAACGAAGCCCGCAGTCTGCACGGAGAACGTCGATCCGATGGTAGCAGATGCCTTCATTGGAGCGGATAGCCCCGCCAAACCCACATCATCGCCTGCGGAATTGAGAACCCCACGGGCGCGTCTTCCGAGTGGCCCCTCCCCAGCGCTATTTGGTACTGCACATGGTGGCCCTTTTGTATCAATGCGGTGAACATGTTGTCGTTGGCCACCTGCCAGTTACGCCTGCCTGTCGGACTACCGATGATCGAATCGAATTCGCCACGCATGAGCCAGGTTCGGAGGGGCTGGAGGGGAGAAAGCGGGATAATGTTTTGATGATACTCCCAGGCTCCATACGGATACATCGCTTCAGCGGCCTTGGACTGATCGTCCTGGCCACTCTGCAGATCGACGAAGGTTCCGGAGTAGCTGATCACGCGCCTGAATCGCTCGGGGTGAAACCAAGCTGCAGTGAAGGCCCCCGCAGCTCCACTGCTGGTGCCCACGAGAGCGCCCCCCTCCGGATCCGTCGTCAGCAGGACTCCGGCTTCTAGCTCGACGCGCGGGAGAACTTCAGCGATGAGAAACTGCCCAAACGTTCCCGAGACGGTGTCGTACTCGAGACCGCGCTGACTGCCGGGCGCGTCCCCGCCGCCGTTCCCTACGAAGATCCCGATCATGACCGGCAAGCACTTGCCAGGAATGAGATTGTTGAGCGTGCTGGGGATCTGAAAATCGTAGCCGTCGTTCCCGATGATGAAGGGCGCTTGGGTACCGGGAATGTATTGGGATGGAACGAATACCTTGACACGCCGTTCGTAGGGCCCCTTGATCCCGGGATAGAAACCGCTCTCCGCGGACTTCATCGTGAACTCCACCATCCTCCCCTGCGGTAAGGCCGGGTTGGGTGTGAGCTCGGGTTGATCGAAAAAACCCATCTGGCCCACCTCCGACTTGCCGTCGCCTTCTACGCCAATCTCCGGGCTCGCGACCGTTGAGCTGACCCACGGTGTGCACACGCGGTAGCTGCCAGCCGGAGGCTGCGCGGGGCTGCCCCCCACTGCGGAATTGCTGGTCCCCCCGCTTGCGTTGCTAGCCCCGCCGGCCTCGCTCGGACTACCACCGGTCTTCGTTCCTACCTCGTTGGCTATACTTCCACCTACCCCATTCGTGCCTCCCGACGCTTGCCCCGTGGCGCCGTCCTGTGTCGGAGGGCCTGGGTCGCTGCCACTCCCGGAGCAAGCCAAAAGGGCGAGGCCGAACGCACCTCCCCAAACCAGGATATGCAGCACAGGGTTCATGTCTGTAACGCAAGACTCTAGCATTCATCCCTAGCACATTGGGTTCGAAGGCATCTCCCAGGACAGGACAATTGGTTCAGGCGCGCGTGAAGCAATGCGGCGTCAGCGCGTCTCGGCTCGTGCTTGCGCTCGGCGCCGCCACTGTCCTCATCAACCCACTCCAAGTTCCGTCCCGGAGTAGTCCCCAAGCCGCCACAGGATTCCGCCTCATTCTATCAGTTCGATTGTCTTAAGTTCTCCTCCACCACTGTGTAGTTGCGTCAACGGGGAACTCGGTTTCTCGATTTGCGGCATCACTCAAGATTGAAGTGCCAGATTAAACCATCGGCTAACGTCTACTCCATCGTTGACCCAGGATCGGCGCCCGTGCTCCCCGCGACCGTCAACTGGGATATATTGTACTCAGATGGAATGCCAGCGAAGCAGCGGCGCGATCACGGGCAGGGGGTGTTGTGAAATTGGGCGTGCGCGCGCGGACCGGTAGCTGTCGCGTGGTCTCCTGGGGCACAAAAGGCTTCCGTAGTTTTCAGATGGCTCAGCCGAGCCAGCAGGTGCGAAGTGCGCAACACGAATTCCGGGTTGACAGAAAGGGGCTCTGGCCCCTCCCATCGGGGCCAATGCAAACGGCACTCCTACTCCTTCCAGCATGAAGACGGTGGCTCGTAGGAAGTTTGGAGCCCTTTCCCTCGCGCCTCTCCTCGGTGGGTGGATCGGCTGTGATGCACCCAACACGGAGCACTTGGAGCGGGAGCTTATCGTTTTCGCAGCGAGCTCACTGCGCGAGGTTTTCACCGAGCTTAGCCACAGATTCACGGCTCAGCATCCGGAGGTGCGCGTGGCCTTCAACTTTGCAGGCACCGGAGAACTGAAAGCGCAGTTGGAGCACAGCACAAGTGGCGATGTGTTTGCTGGGGCTGACCGTGGGCACACGGAGGCGTTGGTGCGAGCCGGCATTTGCCAGGGGTTAGTCGTCTTTGCGAGGAATGAGCCCTGCATGATTGTGCCGCTTGAGCCGCGCTCCCCGCTCACCAATTTCTTGGAGTTGCCGAACGCCACCCGAATCGTGGTGGGGGCGCCTGAGGTCCCAATCGGGCGTTACACGGACCAGATTCTGGAACGGGCCAACAAAGTATTAGGTCATGAGTTTCAGTCGCGCGTCCTCGTTAAGGTCGTTTCTCGTGAGTTGAACGTGAAGCAGGTACTGGCAAAGGTTAGCCTAGGCGAAGCCGACGCCGGTGTCGTGTACCGAACCGATGCGCTTTTGGCTCAAAATCGAGTCAGAATCCTGAATATTCCTGCCGAGTTCAATGTCTTCGCCGAATACACCCTTGCAACCTTGACCAAGGCCAAAAATCCGACTCTGGCTCGGGACTGGGTGGCGTTAATCCGTTCGCGTGCCGGTCAATCCTTGTTCGCGCGATTTGGATTTTTGCCACCCACCGAAACAAAACCATGACGCGTATCGGTCTCGCTCATCGCGTGCAAACGTTCGCCCTCGGAACGCTCGCAGCACTCCTGCTAACGTTTCTGGTGATTCCGATGGGCTGCCTGATGCTGGGCACTTCCTGGGGAGAATTCTCAGCTGGCCTGCGTCACCCGCTAGCCTCCCCGGCACTCAAGCTCAGCCTCTGGACTAGTGCGCTTGCGCTCGTGATCGTCGTGTCGCTCGGCACGCCGCTCGCTTGGTTGCTCGCGTTGCGTCGCGGCCGAGTCAGTCAGCTTGTTGAAACGCTGGTGGTGCTCCCGGTCGTGATCCCGCCTGCCGTAGCGGGCCTGGCGCTGCTCTTGGCATTCGGCAAAAGAGGCCCATTTTCTAACTGGTTCTCCCCAGAAGGTGGGTCGTTGGCGTTGACAACGAGCGCCGTCGTGCTGGCGGAGGTGTTTGTCTCTTCAGCATTCTTTCTGCAGGCAGCGCTCGCCGCGTTTCGCCGCATCGACGCCTCCCTGCTCATCGTGGCTCGGAGCTTGGGGGCATCGCCGTTCCAGATTTTTTTTCGCGTCGCCATACCACTAGCGGGACCAGGCCTTGTGGGCGGCGCGATTCTTTGCTTCGCGCGCGCCCTCGGGGAATTCGGGGCGACCCTGATGTTTGCCGGTAATTTGCAGGGAAAAACCCAAACGCTCCCGCTCGCTATCTACACGGCGATGGAGTCTGATCTGCGTGCTGCCCAAGCGCTTTCGATTCTGCTACTAGCCGTAGCGTTGGCGCTGTTTTTTGGTGTGCGATTTTCGGAACGGCGCTCCCACACGTCGCTTGAGGGGCATCGGTGAACGGACCGGGCGACCTCAATTTCAGCGTACGCACTCCGCTCGGGACATTGGTACTTGATGTGAGCTTGCAAGTGGCGGCCGAAGCTCCGCTCGTTGTGGTTGGGCCGAATGGCGCAGGCAAGAGCAGCCTGTTGCTCGCCCTGCTGGGCGCCTTACCGGTTCGGGAAGGGCGGATCCAGATCGGAGCTGAAGAGCTGCTCAATACTCAGTCAGGCATCGATTGCCCCACAGAACTGCGCCGGATCGGATACGTGCCTCAAGATTACGCGTTATTCCCGCACCTCACGGTGCGTCAGAATTTCGAATTTGCGGTGCGCTGCTCGCCAGTTTTGGCCACACGCCTTGAACGTCGTGAGCAGGTGGAGGCTGTCCTTCATGATCTCAAGCTCAGTTCACTCGCCGAGCGCCGAGCCACGGCACTTTCGGGAGGCGAAAAGCAACGTGTGGCGCTGGGGCGAGCACTCGTGAGTAGGCCACGCGCTCTTTTGTTGGACGAGCCGCTTGCCGCGCTCGACGCGCAAGCGAGGCATGAAGTGCGGCTGTTTCTCGCGGAGTACCTCGAAACGCTGCGACTGCCGACGCTCATCGTTACCCACGATCCCAACGACGCTCAGGTTCTTGGGAAGCGTGTTGCGGTGATTGAAGCCGGCAGCTGTTCGCGTTCGCTCACGTGGGCGGAGCTGTGCCAAGCGCCGGTTTCGCGTTTTGTGAGTGAGTTTGTGGGTCGAGAGCGCTAAGGTTATCGTGCGTGGCTAGTCGTTCTCAGCTGGAAGCTCCTGGATGCCAGTGAACTCCGATTTTCTTGCCGGAGTGCTCGTGGCTTGGACCATCGCGCAGGTGGCACTCGGGATCTTCTTTGTGCTCGCAGAGCGTGTGGGTCGCCGCCCAAGCGAGTACTTGTTGTTTGGGGTCCTGTGCTTCCTTCTTGCCATCATTACTGGAAGCATTGCTCAGCTGTATTCAGTGGGTAGTTTTGAGGAGCTAGGGCCGATCCGGCTTGCCAACGCCGCTGCCATTTTAGCCGGGCCTGTGAATCTTCACTTCGTCTACTGGTACGCGGGTGCGCGTCGCCCGCGGGGTCTGCTTTGGGCCATGTATATTCCGGCGCTGCTCTTGGAAGTCGCAAACCTTACGCTCTGGTGGGGGGCAAGCGCTTGGGTACCCATTGAAGTTGGAGTGCTGCAGGGAGTCGGCAGGGCGACCCTAGCCTCCGCTCCGTGCGCCTATTTTGCATCGCTGCTTTGGGTTGGGCAGTTGTTGTTGGCGGGTTGGCTTTTGCTGGCGCGTGTCCGAGAGGGCGACCGTGAAGCTCTGAGCGCTTTTGTCGGCGTTGCTGTGCTGCTGGCGGCGGTCACCAACGATGTCGGCCTGGTTTCGGGTGTGCTGCGCAATTCCCTGTACCTCGTGCCGCATGCCTTCCTCGCCTACGGTTTCGGTGTCGCAACGACGCTCTTGTTTCGCTACCAAGCCACCTCGGGCGCGCTTGAGCAGAGCGTGGTTCAGCTCGAAAATAGCTCGCGAGAACTCCGACGCTCTCACGAAGATTTGAAAATTGTCCAAGCTGAGCTGATCAAGAAACAGCAACTCGCGGCTGTTGGCGAGTTGGCCGCAGTGATTGCCCACGAGGTCCGGAATCCGCTCGCTATTATCGTGAACGCGGTGGCTGCCCTGAGGCGTCAACGCGTGACTGAGGAGGATCGCTTAACATTGCTTGGCATCGTTGAGGAAGAAACAGCCAGATTGAATCGCTTGGTAACGGACCTCTTACGTTATTCGCGGCCCATGACTCTCAAGAGGGCACCGATATCGCTGGCTGATATGGCTCGCCGCGTGCCAGCCATGGACAAGTACGATTGCTCGATTGAGTTCAAAATTGCAGCTGATCCTGAGCTGGAAACGATTTGGGTCGATCCCACTTTGTTTCGCGTGGTGTTCGACAACCTAGTGGATAACGCCTGTCAGGCCATGCCAAACGGCGGCAACGTCCTCGTCAACGTGACGCGTCATGACAAGCCCGAAAAAGCCTACGCGCGAATCGAGATCAGCGATGCCGGGCGCGGCATGGAGGCGGATACGCTCCATCGCGCACGGGATCCCTTCTTCACCACTCGGCCGAGCGGAACTGGCCTCGGCTTACCCATCGTGCAGCGAATCATCGAAGCCCATGGGGGCGAGATTAAGCTAGAAAGCGAGCCTAGCCGTGGCACAACCGTCACACTTTTGATTCCGCTCGGTGAGCCCATTGGCCCCGACGGCAGTCTGCGGCTTGGAGGCTTATGACCTACGCACGTGAAGAAATTGTTCGGTTGGATAAACGCTACCTCTGGCACCCTTACACGCCGATGCAAGAATACATCGAGCACGGCGAGCCGTTAGTTATAGAGCGTGCGCAGGGCAGCCGTTTGTTCGATCAGGATGGGCGTTCCTATCTGGATGGCAATTCATCGTGGTGGACGGCTCTGCTCGGCCATGGACACCCAAGGCTGATCGCTGCCTTGAAGGCCCAGGCCGATACGTTGTGTCACACAGCGCTCGCGGGCATCACGCATGAGCCTGCGGCGCGTTTGGGCGAGGAGCTGGTAGCCGTCGCACCGGCAGGTCTGTCGCGGGTGCTCTTCAGCGACAATGGTTCAACAGCGATCGAAGCTGCCATCAAGATCGCCCTGAAATTTTGGGGCCAAAATGGCAGACCCCGGCGGCGACGTTTCATCGCGCTGGACGACGCCTTTCATGGCGAGACGCTGGGCGTGACGGCGCTTTCTGGGGTGGAGGTGTTTCGTCGACCGTTCGCGGACGTGCTGATGGAATGTGTTCATGTCCCTGTCGGTCAGGATGGCTACGAGCGAGCGTTTGCTGCCGCGGAGCGACTGTTGCGCGAAGGCGCCGACGAGATTGCGGCTGTCGTCGTTGAGCCGATGCTGCAGGGAGCTGGCGGCATGCGTGTCTATTCGGCGGAGTATCTGCGCCGGCTGCGTTCGCTCACCCAGGAGCTGGACATCCTGTTCGTAGCCGATGAAGTCTTCACAGGCTACGGCCGGACGGGCCCCATGTGGGCCTGCGCGCACGCAGGGATCGCTCCAGATATCCTGTGCACCGCCAAGGGTTTCAGCGGCGGCCTCTTGCCGATGGCGGCGACGCTGGCTTCGGAGCGCGTTTTTGATGGATTTTTGGGTGATGCCAGTCGTGCCCTGCATTACGGACATACCTACTGTGGCAATCCGCTTGGCGCTCGGGTCGCACTCGAAGTGCTGGCGGTCTACAAGGATGAGCAGATCTTGGAGAAAGCTGCACCCAAGGCCGAGAAGTTAACGCGTGCAGTAGAGGCACTCGCGGGGCTTCCCGGAGTCAAGAGTGTTCGAAGCCTTGGGATGTTAGGGGCCGTGGAACTCGAAGGTGAGGCGAGTGGCTACCTCGGGCGTGCTGGTTGGCGGGTTTATGAAGAGGCCAAGAAGCGAGGGGCGTATCTCCGGCCGCTGGGCAATATCGTCTACACGGCGCCGGCACTCAATATCCCAGACGCCGATCTCGATGAGCTGCTTTTCATCTTCAGTGAGTCCATTCGCGCTGTCTTGGCCGGGTGAGCTCGTAGCCCTTGACCCCACGATCTATCGGCGCCTATTGGGGCTGCATGGCTCAACGAAAGCGTTACGTGTTCGTGTGCGTCAATCGACGACCGGACGGCACACCCAAAGGCTCGTGCGCGGCTCAGGGTAGCGAGGAGCTCCTGCTTCAGCTCAAAGCGCGGCTGAAGGAGAAGAAACTCGCCGAGTTGGAAGTCCGAGCGTGCAACGCGAGTTGCCTGGATGCCTGCTGGGTCGGTCCGTGCATTGCCGTCGAGCCCGATAATTATTTCTACGGGCACGTGCAGCTCACAGACATTCCTGAAATCATCGAAGCTTGGGAAAACGGGACGCGCGTTGAACGTCTCGTGCTTTCCGAATCAGACTACGTGATGCCCAAGGAGTTGAAACGCCTTGAAGAAGAGCTCGCTCGTGCCAAAGGCCGCCCATGACTGTCTGGTTCGACACGCGTTAGAGGTTTTCGCCTCGGATCTTGGCGCCCGGCGCGGGGCAACTTTTTTATGCAAACAGGTAGTAAGCATGCTTACTACCTGTTTGAGACGTAGGGTGGGCATCCGACACGCGGCGGCAAGCGGCAAGCGGCAAGCGGCAAGCGGCAAGCGGCAAGCGCTCATGCACATTCGCTCAGTGTGAGCCGCCGCTGGATTCAAGCTGAGGGCTCGTGGTGCGCGCCCTCATTTTCAACGCATCCGGGGACTTGGTGGTGAAGCCTCGGTCCTGCGCAGGGCGCAACGCACGACCACTCATTTGACCTTGGCCAGTCGGCGAGCCTTTGGTGTGATTCGTTGTTTTCGCGCGAAAAAGCTGTGATCAGACGCACCGGGAGGGTCGCCATTCTGACTGACATTCTGACATTCTGACATCCGTTTGACGAAATGTGTCCAGGAAGACATATTGGCGGAGATGAACGACTCTTCAGCCAGCGCCGATAGTTCACCCGCAAGTGCCGCACCGGGCGCCGGAACACCTAGCTTCCCCGAAGTGAGCTTGCTGGTCGTCGACGATGAAGCCAGCAATTTGCTCTCCTTGGAGAAGATCTTTCAACGCGAGAACATGCGCGTTTTCTCTGCGGAGAATGCCAAAAGTGCGTTGGAAATACTGCGGAAGCATCGCATTCAGGTGGTGCTCACGGACTTGATGATGCCGGGTGTCAGTGGCGTTGAGCTGCTGCGCGGCGTGAAGGAAATCTCGCCTGACACCGAGGTCGTGTTGATGACGGCCTACGGAAATGTGGAGACGGCAGTGCAGGCGATGCGACTGGGGGCGTTTGATTTCGTCGAAAAGCCTTTGAAGCGCATGACGATCGTGAAGAGCATTCGCATGGCCGCAGAGCGGCAATCCCTCGTGATCGAGAACCGTTCGCTACGGCGAGAGTTGGAGTTGCTCACCACGCGTGAGATCATTGGTCAGAGTGGTGCGCTGCGGCACGTGCTCGATGTGGCGACACAGGCGGCGCCGTCGAGTGCCACGGTGCTCATTCTGGGCGAGAGCGGAACGGGCAAGGAGCTGATTGCGCGCTATGTGCACAGCAAGAGTTCGCGGGCTTCTGGGCCTTTTCTGGCGGTTAATTGCGCCGCGATCCCCGAGAGTATTTTGGAGGCCGAGCTCTTCGGGCATGAGCGTGGTGCATTCACGGGAGCGATTGCAAAGCGCGAGGGTCGCTTTGCCAAAGCCAAGGGAGGCACGCTGTTTCTCGACGAAATTGGCGAGTTGAGCCCTGCGGTGCAGGTGAAGATCCTGCGTGTGTTGCAAGAAGGTGAATATGAACCCGTAGGTGGCAACTCGATCAAAGCTGATGTGCGGATCGTCGCCGCCACGAATCGCGATCTGGACGTAGAGGTTGAGGCCGGAAGATTTCGTGAGGATCTCTTTTATCGCTTGAATGTGATTGCGGTCACAGCGCCGCCGCTCCGAACACGACGCGAAGACATCCCGCTGCTCGTGGATCATTTTATCGGAGTCTATTGTCGGAAGAACAACCGGAATCGGTTGCAGGTCGAGCCAGAGGTCATGGCCAAACTCATGGACTACTCCTGGCCGGGCAATGTGCGGGAGTTGGAAAATATTGTGGAGCGTGCCGCTGTGCTCTGCCGCAGCGATATTTGGGCGGTGAGCGATTTGCCGCAGTCCGTCGCCCGAGCAACTGACAATCGGGCGAGCGCTCTCACTTTCGAGCTGGGCACACCGTTGGCGGAGGTGGAGCAGCGACTGATCCGGGAAACCCTGCGTTCGACCAATGGCGACAAATCGCTCGCGGCACAGTTGCTTGGGATTTCCGCGCGGACGATTTACCGAAAGCTCGACGAATCCCCATAAAAACGCCTCAGCGCTGCGCACGCATTCTTGCCAATCTGTCACCAAGTCCGGCTGTGGCTCCGTTCGCGTGTCAGGTTGACGAAGCAACTCGTGGCCGACAGGGCATAAATGCGCGTAAACAATGGAAGTTTCGGGCTGGACCGTTGGCACGACTCTCGCTATTCAGGCGCTCAGGTAATTCGTGGCTATCGACGCACTCCTCCGGAAATACTTCACGCTTGTGGTGCTCGTTCTGATTGGGGCGGTCGCGTACTTGCAGGGCTCCGGCGTGGCGCAGTTGGCAAGCGTTGGGTTGATCGGCAAGGACGAAGTGTCCGTACCAATGGTCGCAGCGACGGGCAGTTCTGCTTTGCTGCGCCCCCCGCGTTCCAGCGCGCAGGCGCTCTTAGATCGCAATCCCTTCGATTCGGTGACGGGTGCGCTGAAGCCGAAACCTGTGGAGCCCATCATCACCACGCCGCAGGCAGCCACCGTTACCGATCCGTTGAGCGCTCCGGCGTGCGAGGGCGTGCAGGTCCTGATTGTCACCGAGTCCCCGGATCCCACGTGGTCCCTGGCGGCGCTGCGAGGGCCAGGGGATACGGCTTCCAAGCTCTACCGGGTCGGCGATTCAGTGGGTGACAAGAAAGTCGCCTTCATTGGTTTCAATCCACTGCGGGCTAGCCCATCGGTTTGGTTCGAATCCGGGGCCAGCGTTTGCCAGGTGATGATGTTCGGAGCGGCGCCCCCGCCTGCTGCTGCCCCAACGCCGGTAGCCCAACCTGGAGTGCCCACGCCTCCACCCGGAACCTCTCAGGCTCCGGAGGTTCCCTCAGATATTGCCAGCAAGATTAAGCGCATCAGCGACAGCGAATATCAGGTGGACCGCTCCGTGGTGGATAAGATCTTGGAGAACCAGGCGGAGCTCATGAAGTCGGCGCGCATCGTGCCGGAGCAGCGCGACGGAAAAATGGTGGGGATCCGCCTGTTTGGCATTCGCCCCACGGCCCTGCTCGGTGTGCTCGGTCTGCAAAATGGCGATCGCCTGGAGCAGATCAATGGGTTCGATATGGCCAGTCCAGAGAAAGCTCTGGAGGCGTATGCGCGCTTGCGCACAGCCAACAATCTCACAGTGAAAGTAACTCGTCGAGGCCAGCCCTTGAACATCGACTACCGAATCAAATAGCCATGTTGAAAAAGCAATTTACCCTGTTGAGTTTAGTTGGGTTTCCGGCGCTGCTGTTCGCAAGTTCGAGTGCCGCGCAACCTGCGGAGGCGCCCGGCGCCGTGGTGCCCCCGCCAGCGACGATGGACAAGATCGCCAAGGCCGCGGATGTGCCTTATCGGCCGAAACCAGGCGGGCAGCTGGTCAAGTTCAATCTGGAAGAGGCGGATTTGGCGGAGCTCGTGCAGTACATCAGCGTGCTCACGGGGCGGCGCTTCATCGTCAATCCTAAGCTCCGCACGATTAAGGCCACGGTCACGTCGCCCGCGCCGGTCACGCTGGAAGAGGCGTACCAGGTCTTCTTGTCGATCCTCGACATCAACGGCATGACGGTGATCCCGCGCGGTCGGTTCCTAAAGATTGTCGATAGTGGCGGCATTACCTCTCAGCCCACGCCGGTGATCGCACGCGGAGCACCTGTCCCCGAGACAGACACGTATGTCACCCGCCTGTATCGGTTAGCGCATATCTCTCCGGATGAAGCGGTGAAGGTGCTGGTCAAGTTCAAGAGCAAAGACGGCGACATCTCGACGTACGGGCCCGGGAATCTGCTGATCATTACGGACACCGGCACGCAGATCGCGCGCTTGGTGCGGCTGTTGGAAGAGGTGGATGTGGGCGGTGCTGGCCAGCAAATGTGGATCCAGCCCGTGAATGGCGATGCGGACGAGCTTGCGAAACGGGTGAACGAGCTTTTCAACGTGGGCAAGGATCCGAACGCTCCGCTCAGCAAAGTCGTCGCGGATGCTAAGTCGAATTCACTGATCATCGTGGGCACGAATGATAGCTATTTGCGGCTGCTGGAGCTGCTGAAGCGTCTCGACGAGAGAAAGCCTGGCATGTCCGGACGGGTGCGCGTCGTCCCTGTCGAACACGCCGTTGCCCAGGAGTTGGCCACCACGTTGACGCAAATGCTGGCTTCCTCAGGCAAAGATGGAGCAACCGATGGTGGCGGCATGTTTGAAGGAGTCGTCAAAGTTACGGCAGACGTGCCCACCAATTCATTAGTCATCACTTCTTCGGGCCGCGATTACGCCACGTTGCGCGGGGTGCTGGATCAGCTCGATCGGGAGCGGCGCCAGGTTTACATCGAAGCAGTGATCATGGATCTTTCCGTTTCGGATTCGTCGACACTCGGCGTGGCCTTTCATGGGGGCAAGCAATTCGGTGACGGCAGTGCCGTGGGGAACAGCACCTTGTTGGGTGGCTTCAACGCCGGTCAGTCGGTGGCGTTTCCAAGTGCTGATGCCCTGACAGGTTTTGCGTTGGGTTTGAAAGGCGCTGATATCCCAGGGTTTAAGCTGAACGGCCTGAGCATTCCAGCGTTCGGGGTGGTGCTGCAAGCTATAGCTTCAAGCGGCAAGTCGAACATTCTGGCGGCGCCGCACATCATTGCTACGGACAACGTGCAAGCTGAGATCAATATTGGTGAGAACATCCCGTTGCAGCAAAATGTTGGCGGCTCAGCTCTTTCCTCCTTGGCTGGGGGTGCGGGGGCGGGAGCCCAAGGTGCCGCGCTGCTGGGAGCACTGGGCGGCGGCGGCTTCAGTTCACCTAGGCAGGACGTTGGTAACCGAATTCGGATCACCCCGCACATCAATGAATCCAACCAGGTTCGACTTGAAATCGATCAGGAAAGCAGCGCTGCTGGGGCTGCCTCCGGCACGCTCGGCGCTGTTTCAATCACTAAGCGCACGGCGCAGACCACGCTGGTTGTCGACGATCAGCAGACGGTGGTGATTGGTGGCCTCACCCGCGACGAACTGGTCACGTCGCGGGAGAAAGTGCCTATTCTCGGGGATATTCCTGTACTGGGGGCGCTTTTTCGGCGCACTCAGACGCGCAAAGCCAAAACGAACCTATTGCTCATCCTGACGCCTTACGTGATTCGCAGTCAGGATGATCTGCGGAAGATTTTTGAACGCAAGATGCAGGAGCGTCAGGAGTTCCTGGATCGTAACTTCGTGTTTTCAGGTGAAGCCTGGAAGGCCCCGAGGGATTATTCGCGGAGCAGCGGCCTGATTGAGGATGTGCGCCAGTCCGCCTTCGAGATGGCGGAGGCGACTCGGCTGGAAGCCGAGAGCCAACCTAGCGTTCCCCAGAAGCACCTGCCTCTTCTACCGATTGATTTGGCATCTGACACACCCACAGGTGGAGCCGCTGCGCCAGCGGCCCCAGTGCCACAGCCGCCGGCGCCGGCAACTCAGAACAGTCCGCCTGTTGCTACGGAAGCCGCGTCTGCTCAGGCGAGCACAGATGGCGAGCAAGCTGGGCCGCTGCGCTTGGTGCGCATGGCGCGGAACGTGGACGCGGGCCAGAACGTGGACGCGGGTCAGTAAGATGCAAGAGCAGCGCGTTCTCGGTGAGATTTTGGTCCGGCATGGCGTGCTCACCAGCGAAGCTATTGAGCCGCTCTACGCCCAGCAAATCGAAAAGAACGCGCAGCTTTTGGATATTATTGTTCAGAATCAGGCGGCTTCTGGGAGCCGCATCGCAGCGGCGCTGGCTGAAGAGTGTGGCTTGCCGTTTCTCGAGAAGATCGAGGCCGATCAAGTGCAGGTACACATCGCCACCAAGCTACCCATCACGTATGCCAAGAGCCATCGTGTGCTGGTGCTCGATGAGCTCGCCGATCGAGTGCTCGTGGTGTGCGCCGATCCTTTGGACGTGAGTGGGCTGGATGATATCCGGGCCACTTTTGGCAAGCCGCTGTCGGTGCACGTGGCTCCGCCAGCTCTGGTGACGGACGCCATCAATCGGGTCTACGAGCGCCAAGATACCATGAGTGAGCTCGCCAGCGATGACTCACTGGTCGATGATGCGCAGATCGATATCCTCGATTCCGATGACGATGCTCCGATCATTCGCTGGGTGAATGCGCTGTTCTCGCAGGCCGTGAAGGAGCGAGCGAGCGACATTCATATCGAGCCGGAGGAAAAAGAAGTTCTGGTTCGGTATCGCATTGATGGCCAGCTCTATGTCGCCAAGCGGGCGAGTCGTCAGTTCATGAGCGCCGTCTTGGCACGCGTGAAGATCATGGCAGGCTTAAATATTGCGGAAAAACGCCTGCCCCAGGATGGGCGCATCTCGCTGAAGATTGCCGGTCGCAGCATCGACGTGCGCGTTTCTACCATCCCGACGAGTCGGGACCACGAACGCATCGTGATGCGCTTGTTGCACAAGACGAATATTCTGCTGAGCTTGAGTGAGCTTGGTTTCGCTGAGCGCGATTACATGCTCATGGATGAGCTGGTCCACAAGCCCAACGGGATCATCCTGGTAACGGGGCCCACGGGTAGCGGCAAAACCACCACGCTCTACGCATGCCTGAATAAGATCAACGATCCGAAGATCAATATCCTCACGGCGGAAGATCCGGTTGAGTACGAGATCGGCGGCATTCATCAAGTGCCGGTGCAGCCCAAAATCGGGCTGACGTTCGCCAACGCGTTGCGCTCCTTTTTACGCCAAGATCCCGACGTGATCATGGTGGGCGAAATTCGTGACCGGGAAACGGCCGAGATCGCCATTCACGCGAGCATGACCGGCCATCTGGTGCTGTCGACGATTCACACCAATGACGCCGCGGGTGCCGTCACGCGGTTGGTGGAGATGGATATTGAGCCGTTTTTGGTGCGTTCCACGGTGGCTGGGATCTTGGCGCAGCGCTTGGTGCGTCTGTTGTGTCCGCACTGTAAGGAGGCTTATCCGGCCACGCCGTTTGAGTTGAAACAGCTTGGCATCGATCCTGAGCGCACACGCCTCAGGGATACTCGGCGTGTTTCTTCGCGCTACACCGTGCACGGCGTGACGTACGATCCCGTTGGTTGGAGGGAAGCCACACCTCCCACGCTGTATCGCCCCCGGGGCTGCGATCGTTGCGATCAAAAAGGCTTCTCCGGGCGCCTCGGAATTTACGAGTTGTTGATGGTCGACGAAGCGGTGGGTGCGCTGATTTTGTCGAGCGCGGATGCTCAGGCGATCAAGCGTGCGGCTCAGGCGCAAGGCATGGATTCGTTGCGCGATGATGGGGCGCGCAAGGCGCTTCTAGGTGTCACGAGTGTGGAAGAAGTTGTCGCGGCTACCCAGGAGGACATCGTCGTTGACGAGTGAGGTCCCAGATGGCGGTCTACGAATTTAAGGGCATCTACGCAGATTCTGGTAAGGCCGCGAAGGGTTACCGCGATGCGGACAATCCTAAAGCATTGCGTGGGCTCCTGCGCCGCGACGGGATCTTATTGACAGCAGCCACCGAAGGCGGTGAGAAATCCACCAAGCAAAAGCGCCAAGTTGATTGGTTGGCTCCGTTTCGGCGCGTCAAGGTGGCTGAGCTGGCGGTGCTCACGCGCCAATTAGCGACGTTGGTGCGAGCTGGGATCCCACTCGTTGAGTCCATCGGAGCACTCACCGAACAGGTTGAAAAGGAGCTCTTGGTCAAGGTTCTGACTGAAGTGCGTGAGAATCTGAACGAAGGAACGAGTTTCTCCAAGAGCCTCGAAGCGCACCCGAAAGTATTTCCGCCGCTTTATATTAACATGGTGGCAGCAGGTGAAGCTTCGGGCACGCTCGAAGTGGTGCTCGAACGCCTTGCGGACTTTATCGAGAATCAATCCCGGCTTCAGGGTAAGGTGACCTCGGCGCTCGTTTATCCGGCAGCGATGGGTGTGTTTGGGACGCTCATTGTCGGGCTGTTGATGGCGTTCGTGGTGCCCAAAGTCACGGCGATTTTTGATAGCCTGGGCCAGGCCTTGCCTTGGTACACGGGGCTGCTCATTCTCGTTTCCAACATCATTTCCGGTTATTGGTGGTTGTTGCTGTTGCTCGGGGGTGGAAGCTTCTATTGGTTTCGACGCTGGAAATCGAAGCCGGCCGGGCGCTTGAAGTGGGACACCTTCCTCTTGGTGGCGCCGATTTTTGGCAAGCTCAATCTTTTGGTTGGGGTCGCTCGGTTTTCACGCACGCTGGCAACGTTGCTGCAGAGCGGGGTGCCGTTGCTGAAGGCGATGGAGATTGGCCGCAACGTTTTGGGCAATACACGGCTGGAGGGTGTCATCGAGGAAGCGACCGCCTCGATCCGTGAGGGCCAGAGCATCGCGGAGCCGCTCAGGCGCAGCAAATGGTTTCCGCCCATGGTGGTGCATATGATTGCCGTGGGAGAGCGCAGTGGGCAGCTCGAACAGATGTTGGAGAACGTGAGCCGCGCCTACGAAGCCGACGTTGAAACGCGCGTTACCACATTAACGAGCTTGCTTGAGCCTCTCATGATCATTGTGATGGGTGGCATCGTGGGCTTTATCGCGATGGCTATCTTGATGCCGCTCATCCAAATGAATGAGCTGGTGCAATGATGGCCAGGCGTTCCCGGAGCTCTGAACGAAGGATCTTTTTTCCTTGGGAAGGGCGCGGTGGCCTCAGGCGTTGGTTTGGTGCTGGGCGGGTGCGCCCCGTGCTATTTTTAGGTCTTTGTATCGGATTGGTGTGGCTGATTGCATCGCGTGAGCGGCGCGATTCTGGCCTGCGGCAGACGCGCGCGGGGCTTTATACGTTACGTCAAGCGGTGGAGTCGTACATCGCGGACCACGGCGGTGCATGCCCGCCCTCGCTGGTGGCGACTTTGGAATATACGAACCTCGAGAGTGCGCCGAAGGATGCTTGGGGTCGCTCGTTCAGGTTCGTGTGTCCTGGCAGGGACGAGCAGGCGTATGAGCTGATGAGTGACGGGCCTGATGGTGAGCCTGAGGGATTGGATCGAATCAAGTGAGGAAATCATGAAAGATAATTCAAGAGCGATTGCAGTGGTGTCAGTTCGGTGGAAGCTGAGTGTCGCACAGCGCGGCGTTACCTTGGTGGAGGTGATCATCGTGGTCGCTATTCTGGCAATGGTGGCGAGCGGTGTGGCGCTGGTTGCGCTTCCAAAGTTCAAAGAAGCACAAGTGAAGACCGCTATTTCAGGCGCTCAAGTGATCCGGCAGGCGGTGGCCGCCTTTCAGACCTCCAATTCGGAGTGTCCGACCGTCAGCCAGCTGGTTTCTGAGAAGCTGTTAGACAGAGGCGCGAATACCTTGGATCCCTGGGGAAACAGCTACAAAATCAGTTGTGAAAACGACGAGATCACGGTGACGTGCGCCGGGCCCGATAAGAAGAGCGGATCGCCGGATGACATCACGGTGCCCAAGCCGATAACGACCGAGGAGCCCGCCGACAAGTAGGAAGCGCGGCCCGGGTGAAACATGGCATCTGCACTGCGATCAAAAAGCTCGGAACGGGGGGTCACCCTGGTCGAGCTATTGATCGTGGTGGCGTTGATTGCACTGTTAACGGGTTCGGTGATGTTCGGGTCGGGAATGATGGGTTCAAGTCGTCTGCGCACATCGGCAATATTGCTCATTGGCGCTACACGCTTGGCCCAGTCGCGAGCGAGTGCCATTGGGCGGCCGGTGCGCTTGGTGCTCGATCTTGATAATGCGCGGGTAGATTTGCAGGAATCTGCCTCACGCCAAGTCACCCGGATTCGCGGCAAAGAAGATTTCTCGGGTGAAGATCTAGCTACTCAGCTTGAAGGCGCTGCTCGTGAGGAAGCGGCACGCGCCACCACAGGGGAAGAGTCGGTGGCGCCCCCGGCGCGGTTTACGCCCTCTCCTAAGTTCGCCGGAGATCTCGGGGATGAACAGCAAGGGAGCGGCAAGTTCCTGGGCAAGGGTGTCTTGTTTCGTCAGGTGCAGGTTGCCCGTGACCCGGAGCCGCGCACACGCGGACGTGTTGCCATCTATTTTTGGCCAGGTGGCGAGACGGAACGCGCGAGTATCCAACTGCAACGCGAGCGCACCGATTCAGGGTTGACGGTGATGCTGAGTGCCCTCACGGGGCGCGCAAAAATTGAGACGGGTTTTCTGGACTTGCCGGAGTCGAATGCCGAGGGGCAATTCAGCGAAAGGCAGGAAGAGTGAAGAACCTTGGCTTCACCTTGCTGGAAGTTTTGGTCGCCGTGGCCATTCTCGGCTTGGGGCTCACCGGGATCTTAGGGGCACAAACAGGCGCTTTTTCGAGTGCTCAGCGTGCGGAGCATATGAGCATCGCGACGGATTTGGCGCGCTGCAAGATGACCGAGGAAGAGCTGCACTTGGTGCAGATGGGCTTTCCGATCAGCGATGAATCCTACGATGGCTCGTGTTGCGAAGACGAAGAGCAAAGCACTTACAGCTGCGAGTGGACGGTTGATCGCGTGAAGCTCCCAGAGCTTTCCTCAACCGACAGTGTCAACGGGGATCCCGGTGCGGCGCCCAGTGCCTCTGGCAGCTCGTCATCTCAGGAGCTTGGCCCTCTCGGAGTGCTCGCGGATATTCAACGCTCACAGGGTGCATCACTCGGAGAGAAGCCAAGCCTTGAATCGCTCACCTCTCAAGTGGGTGAATCCACCGGCGGAATGCAGGGCATGGCACAGATGCTGTTTGGGTTTGTGTACCCGAGCCTTAAGCCTCAGCTCGAGGCGAGTATCCGAAAGATCACCGTGACCGTGAAGTGGAAGGAAGGTCGGCTGGATCGCGAGCTCTCTGTCAGCCAATACTTCACGGACCCACAAAAGGGTGGTTTTGAGGGTGAAATCGAGGGGCAGCCGGGGTCGAACGCTCCGGGATCGCAGCCGGGGTTGGTGCGTTGATGAGCAGTTTTCGGAGCAAACGTGGCTTCACTTTGGTTGAGTTGATGATCGCGATTGCCGTGCTCACCATGATCACTACGTTGGTGTACTCAGCCTTTGCGGGTATGAAAAGCAGCCGCGATGGCGTGCTACGGGTGACGGACCGCTACCGAGAGGGGCGGGTCGCGATGTCGATTATTGTGCGCGATCTGCAGAGTGCTTTTTTGTCGTCGAATGTCCCGGTGAATAATATCGCCCCCTCGCGCATCACCGCGTTCATCTCTAAGTCGGGGACGCCGATCGACCGCCTGGACTTTGCCACGCTGGCGTATCGCCGTCTGGACACGGACGTGCATGAATCCGATCAGGCCGAGATTTCCTATTTCGGCTCTAAGGATCCCAATAGCGATGCCATCGATCTGGTGCGCCGCGTCGATCCGATGCTTGATACAGATCCCGAGCACGGTGGGCGGGTGGAGGTGCTCGCCACCGACGTGGGTCTTTTGGATTTGCAGTATCTCGACCCGCTCACGGGGCTTTGGACCGAAGAATGGGACACGCGCCAGGCAATCGGCGTGGGCTTCCGTTTGCCCCATCAGGTGCGGGTGCTCTTGGTGTTACACGATGGCCAGAAGAAGGAATCGGGCGGTGCTCGGGAGGATCTGCGTTTCATCACCAAGTTTCAGTTGATGATTCCGCAGCCGCTCAAGTTTACCGCGGATTTTAACGGTGGTACGTAACGTGCGGCGGCTCCGACGTTTCTTTGCAGAGTATCTGGAGTCGCGGCGCGGTCGGCTGCGGCGGCGTGGCGTGGCGCTCATTCTGGTATTGGCTTCCTTGACCATGCTGACTCTGATGCTCACGGAGTTTCAGACGGAAGTTTCAACCGACCTCGGCAGTGCGCTGACCAAGCGCGACGCTTTGAAGGTCGAGTATGCCGCCCGAAGTGGCATCAACCTCACACGGCTGCTGATCGCGAGCGAGCCCAGTATTCGTGAGTCTCTAGCGCCAGTCTTCGCGATGTTGCAGCAGCCGGCTCCGCAGATCCCGGTATGGAATTTCGCCGATCAGGTCTTGGGCGCCTTCAACGATGATATCGGTCGCGAGAGTTTTGCGGCCTTTGCCGGCGTTGTTTTCGGAGACCCTACGGAGCACAAGCTGGGCTTGCAGGGTGCGCGTTTTGAAGTTCAGGTGGTGGAAGAGGAATCCAAAATCAATGTGAATATGCCGGCAGGCGGCGGCATATTTCAGCAGGAATGGCTGGTCTCCCAGCTGACGAGTGTGATGGCCGGCGAACAATTTGATTTGCTGTTTGGCAACCGGGATCTCGACGGCAACTTCTCAGACCGTCGGAGCGTCTGCGGGGAGATCATTGATTTTACCGATCCGAATCAAGACGCACACCCCTGTGATCCCACAACTACCACTGCGCAAGCGGGTGGTCCTGAGCTCGACTATTACAGTCAGCTGAAACGCCCGTATCAGCGCAAGAACGCCGCCTTCGACACGCTCGAAGAGCTGCGAATGGTGCGCGGCATCGGCGATGCTTTTTGGTCTAAGTTTGTCGAACCCGATCCGGATGATCCGCAGAAGCGAGTGTTCACGGTCTGGACGGACGAGCGCATCAACGTGAATTCCGCCAATGCTCAGGTAATTTTGGCGCTCATTTGTTCGAATGCAGAGGAAGATCAGGCTGTTTGCACCGATCCTGTGCAGGCAGCTAGCTTCCTCAGCCTGATTGGTATGGTGCGCGCGGTGAGCGGCGGGGCACCACTTTTCGCGTCGCCATCCGATTTCCGGCGCACGATGGAAGGGCAGAGTAAGAGTTCGATCTTCGCCAAACTGAAAGATACGCTCGGCTTGCCCACAGTAAAGTTCAAGGGTGAGATCGAGAAGCTGGTGACCACAACGAGCAAGGTTTTCAGTATCTACGCCACTGGCATACTCGAGACAGGCAAACGCGAAACCCGGCGCCGTATACAAGCAGTCGTCGATTTCAGGAAGGCACCACTGCCCGGCGCTGCCACCCTTCAATCGAATACACCCGGGAGCTCCCCTTCGACCTCCAGCACTACGGGCGCACCGCCCGTACCGAGTGTTCAGCTCCCCGAGGGGGCGAGCCCGGACGCGCTGACCAACCTTTTTCGGCCCAATCCTGCGGGCACTGTGATCTATTACAAGGTGGACTAATGGCTAGAGTAGTTGGCGTAGATATCGAAGGGTCGCTTGTGCGGGCCGTGCTCTTGCAAGTCAACGCACGTCGCGTGGCAGTCGAGCAGATGCAGGAAATCTCGATCGATGTCGCGGGTTCGTTGGAGGAGGCGCTGAAGCTTATCGCCGTGCCAATGCTGCAACACGGCGAGCCGGTTGCGGCCGCCATGAGCGGCACGGAAGTGTTGGTGCATCGGCTCAATTTGCCGAAGACAGCGCTGAAACAGCTCACAGAAGTGTTGCCGTATGAGATCGAATCGATGGTGCCGATCGATATCGATGAGCTTGTGTATGATTATCACGTGTTGAAGTCGGACGCGTCGGGGGGCGTAGCGGTGCTGACTGTTTGTGCACGCACGGAGCAAGTGCGTCGCTTCATTGACCTCTTAGCCCAGGGCCTAGGGCGCGAGCCGGAACGGATCGGATGCGGAGCTGCGAGCCTAGCGAACCTGATCGGAATGGCGGATGTTCTGAAGCAGCCCGGGCCGTATGCGCTGGTGGATTTGGGCCTGTTGCAGAGCGAAGTGGTGATTGTTGCTGACGGTGAGGTGCGTTCGCTTCGTACTCTTTCGCGTGGCGTGAGTGGCTTGCCCGAAACAGCGGGCCAATTGTCCGCTGAGTTGCGGCAGACCTTTCTGGCTTGGGCTAGTCAAGGTGGGGCGCGCGTTGAGCAGGTTTATCTGAGCGGGAGCGGAGCGGCGACACCGCTCGCGGCAGAGTATTTATCAGGAACGCTCGGGACGCCGGTTACGCCGCTACCACCGCTGTCCTTTCAGAATTTGACGCCCGAGGTGAGTGATTCGGTGCCACGTTTTGCCAAGGCGATCGGAGCGGCGCTAGGGCTTGTAGGGCGCCCACGTGATTTTGATCTGCGGCGCGGAGAGCTTTCATTTCAGCGAGGCTACGGATTTCTGAAGGAGAAGATTCCGCTGTTGGTCGGCTTTGGGATCGCCATTGCCGTCAGCTTCCTGTTTTCGATGGCAGCCAATCTGTACGCCCTCTCGCTCGAGAAGACGAAGTTGCTAGATACTCTCGCGAAAGTTTCCACTGAAGTGTTGGGTCGAGAGGCGGAAGATGTCGACGATGCCATGGGGCTCCTGACAAAGGCTCGGGAGCAAGAGGAGTTGGATCCGCTCCCAATGCTGGATGCCTACGATGTGTTACTTGAGATCTCTAAGGCTGTTCCGAGCAGCATCACGCACGATATTGAGTCCTTCGACATGCAGCGCGGACACGTGCGGCTCAACGGCATTCTTGGCACGGCAGACGAAGCCCAGCGGATCTTGGTGGGCCTGAAAGAGCAGCGCTGCATCAAAGACGCGAATGTTATGAAGATCACGCAGGCGGTGAACAGCGACCGTAAAAAGTATGTGCTGGAGTTTGATGTGAAGTGCCCCGAGGAAAGCCCAAAGAAGAAAGCTAAAAAGGCGACCAATGATGCTGAGCAATCGGGCACCGATGCCAAAGAACCGGCGGGAGCGGAGCGACCATGAGCCTCAACGATAAGTTAGACCAATTGGAGCCACGCGAACGGCAGCTGCTCCTTGCATTGGGCGTTTTTCTGGCGGTGGGCCTGCTGGTGCTTCTCCCCGGCCTAGTCTGGGCACAAGTCGCGAACAAGCGTGAAGCCGTTGCAGAATTGCGGGATGCGATCGGGGAAATCCAGAGTAGCCGCGCGAAGATCGCGGAGGTGACGGCAGCTCGGAAATCGATTCTGGACCGTTACTCCCGCCCGGCCCCGCCGCTCTCAAGCTTCCTCGCAGGGCTCGCGAAGGGCAGCGAGCTTGACATCCCTGAGATCCAGGATGCGGATGTGAAGGCTCACGGAAAGAAATACGAAGAGCACCTCACCAACATCACGCTTCGAAAGGTGAGCATGTACAATTCGGTGAAATTCATGGAGAGCATCGCGCTGTCTCCGCACCCCGTGTCTATCTCCCGGCTGATCATCAACAAGCGAGGCGCCGAAGAGGATTCTTTCGACATGCAGATGACGGTGAGCGCCTTCGAGCGCAAACTGATCGCTAAGAAGCCAAGTCGGAGTACCGGGCCCGACACCGAAGCACAGTAGAATTGGAGCATGGCATGACGAAGTGGCTTGAGCGTCTTTCGAACCTTTCAGCGCGGCAAAAACGCATCCTGCGCTGGCTTGGTTATCCGCTATTCTATCTATTTTGCCTGACGTTCTTCTTCAGGGTGCTCTTTCCTTACGAGAGGCTGAAGCGCACGTTGGTGAGCGAATTTAGCAAGACGCAAACGGGCCCAAAGCCGATGCGTCTCGAAGTCGATGAGATGAGCTCCTATGGGCTCTTCTCCTTCGGCGTGGAGGCAGATGGGCTGCGGCTCATTTCGTTGACACCGAAGCTGACGCCGGAGGGGAAGCCGGGGGTGCCGGATACCACGACAGTAGAGCACGTACACGCCACGTTCGGAGTGCTTTCGGCGCTGTTTGGGACCAAGTCCGTCCAGTTTGGTGCAGAGGCGTTCGGTGGGGATCTGAGCGGAAACCTGGAGGATTCTGCAGGTGAGCGTGTCGTGATGCTGAATCTGGATGATGTCGATCTCGGAAAGCTTCCGTTCCTCACAGACATCATCGAATTGCCTCTCAAGGGCCAGGTCAACGGCCGGGTGGAGTTGGTCGCGCCAGAGCACGATCTCGCCAAAGCCGAGGGCTCGCTGCGACTGACAGCCGCTGATATCGTGGTTGGCGATGGCAAGGCGAAGATCCGCAATACCATTGCGCTGCCGACCTTGCTGGCAGGCAATCTCGAAATTGAGGCCGAGGTTAAGAAGGGCAAGCTCACGTTCAAGAAATTCAGTATCGCCGGCGGTGAGCTTGACCTTGATGCTCAGGGCACCATTGATTTGCGCGAACCCTTCGGCCAGAGCACCGTCAACATTCAGCTCGAATTCAAGTTCGCCGATAGCTATAAATCGAAGAACGACATGACACGAGGCTTGTTCGGCGATCCGAAGTCAAATGTTCCAGGTGTCTTTGATTTGGATCCGCAGAGTCGGCGCGCGAAGAATCCGCGCACTGGAGGCTATGGCTTTCGGCTACTGGGCCTCATGAATAAGCCCACCACTCAGCCTGACGCCAATGCGATGGCTGGGCGTGGTCGTGCTTCGAGCGTGCCTGCGAAGCCCTAAATGTGCCTCTTTTTGCAGGGTAGCTAAGGGAAATTCCTGGACGTGACGTGAATAGTGGGTGGGATCCAGAGCGGATGAGGAGCTACTGCGTCGATTGGGAGGCGAGCCTCGATCCGACGCTCCGGGCGCGACACCTCACGGGCACGCGACAGTCCGTCTGAGCGACGGTGCGGCTCTCCAAGTTCAGAACGATCTGCTTGAGTTACCGCTTCTTCAGACTCCTGAAATTCGCTTCCAGGATGACCTAGGTTCTTCGGGTCCTGATTCGCTCACGCCGGAGCAGCCGCATCGCTATGCGGCCTCGTTCGAAGTGGGGCGAGGCGGGATCGGTCGCGTTTACATTGCTAGCGATCGTCATTTGAATCGTAGCGTCGCGGTGAAGGAACTCCTCCTAGGGTCCAACGGCAAAGATCAGGCGGAGTGGCGCCAACAAACGGAGCTGCGATTCGTCCGTGAGGCGCGGATCACTGGCCAGCTTGAGCACCCGAATATCATTGGTGTTCACGAGCTCGGAAAACGCCCAGACGGCACCATCTATTACACGATGCCAGTGATCCAAGGTCGGACACTGGCAGTTGCAATCGAAGAGTGTTCGAGCTTGGGAGCGCGCCTTAATCTCATGAATCACTTTCGTGGAGCGTGCCAGGCTGTCGCCTACGCTCACAGTCGTGGCGTGATTCACCGCGACATCAAGCCGGATAACATCATGATCGGGCAATTTGGCGAAACGATAGTGCTCGATTGGGGCCTGGCGAAGGTGACGGACGCCGAGACATTGTCCGGACCTGGCTCAATACCTTTTGAGCGCCCAAGCCTCAGTGGGCGAGCACTCTCCCTGTCGCCACCCGAGCGCGCTCTGGATCCGATCCGAGGGGGTGGAGCGCTGCGCACGCTGGTAGGAACGATATTTGGAACACCGGCCTTCATGAGCCCGGAACAGGCGCTTGGGCAGGTGGATGAATTGGATGAGCGAACCGACGTTTGGTCGCTGGGTGCGGTGCTCTTTACGATCATTTCCGGAAATCCGCCCTTTGACGGCGCCAATCCGAAGCAGATCATTGCGCGTGTGCTGAGCGGCTCGCTGCCCAAGCTCCAGGAAACAATTCCCGACGTTCCAGCTGAGCTTGATGCGATCACGCGTAGAGCTTTGTGTCGTGATTTGGAGCAACGTTATGCGTCCGCAGCGGAACTATTGCGCGATATTGAATCCTATCTCTCGGGAGCCCGGGTAAAGGCCCACAGCTACTCTATTGGGGAGAGTGTGGCACGTTCAGTGCGCAAACACCGTGCAGCTTTCGGCGTGGCCGCTGCGGCGGCTATCTCGCTTGTCACGTTTGGCGTCGTCTATCAAATCAAGCTCGTTCGAGCGCGTGATACGGCAGTCTTGGCTCAACAGACCGCTCAGCAAAGCGCGAAAGACGCAGCGCACAGTGCGCATCTGGCGCAACTGAACTTGGCTTCGCTGCTGGTGGAGAAAGCGACGGCTTCCGCGCGTCGGGGCGATAGCGTATCGGCGCGGAAACTCGCCGAGGAAGCGCTTGCCATTGAAGAAGAGCCCCAAGCACGCGGAATCGTGATTGCTGGAGCCAACCTGCCAAGTCTCAAACTGGAAGCTCAGGGAAAATTTTCCCAGGCTTGCACTCAGGTCTCAATGGATAGCCAAGCGTTGCGTGTCGCTTGCCTCGCGCCGCCTCAGATCGAAGTTTGGAATACCTTCACCGGAGCTCTGGAATGGAAAAGTAACCTAGCTTTGGGTGAGGCTTTCTTGGTGCATGCGCTCCCGGGATCTGGTGTCATTCTTATTTCCCGCGGAGGTCTCGTACAGGAAATCAGGGACGGGAAAGTGCTGCGCTTTCCTCCGATCGCGGCAAAGCTGGGTGCGCCGCTACGCTCGGCATTGGCGCCTGACGCGCGCTCGGTCGCCCTCGCGACGAGCACGGGTCGGATTTTAGTTTTGGACCTAGAACGAGGGAGCTATAATCTGAAGGCCGAAGCTCAGCCTGAAGTTTCCGCGCTCGGATTCTCTCCAGACCAGCGAACTCTCGCTGTCGGAGGTAAACGGGGGGGGCTGCTGCTGCTCTCACTTGATACGGGGCGCAAGCGTGAGTTCATGCCGCATTCCGGGAGCATCGTCGCGTTGAATTTTTCGCCTGATGGGCGCTTTCTAGCGACCGGGAGTAGCGATCGCAGCGCGAAGCTGTGGAACGTGAAAACGCTCGAAGAGGCGTCTCGCAGCATTCCGAGCGAGGGCGCGGTGAGTGCTCTCGATTGGTCGAACGATGGTCGGTTCTTTGCGTTGGGAAGCGACGACAGGAGTGTTCGGGTCGTAGACCTTCGAGAGTCTGCATTTGGCTTGAGCTTGCCGCCAGACGCGGGTCCGGTGCGTGCGCTCCAATTTGCCCCGGATAACGCTCGGATTGTCAACATCACGGAACGCACTTTTTCCAGCTGGCGTCGGAGCCCAGCCCTCCTCGCGACCCGCCTCGTTCAGCGGTCCAATATTCTCAGTTTACGATTTGATAGAACAGGACAAGTGCTAGCCGGTGGTCTCCGGGAGACGGGCGTGTGCGCCTTTGATCTTCGAGAGAATCGCTGCGCTACAAGCTTGCCCGTGGATCTTGCAGAGGTGCGAACGCTCTCTTTGGAGCCGAAGCGTCGTTGGTTGGCCGCTGGCGGTACGGGCGGCGATACCACGCTCTGGGATTTGGACACCAAGCTGCCGCTGCGGGTTTTTGCTGGGCACCCGGGCGGAACTCGGGGCAGTGCTTTTTCGTCGGACGGACGGTATTTGGCGACGGTGGGGAAGAACGGATCAGTTTCGGTATTTGATGCAAGTTCCGGCGTTCTCGTGTTTTCGGAGACACTTCCATGCGGGCTCTCCGCGGTAGTCTGGAGTGAGCTTGAGCAGGGTTTCCTTTTAGGTCGTTTGGATGGGCAGCTCCAGTATGTTCATCCCGCCACGCAGCGGCTGATGCCCCCGTTTCAGGCCCATTCCGATTGGACGCTCGCGCTCGATATCTCCGAAGACAGTTCCAGGTTTCTGAGTGCCGGTGCCGATGGGCGCGTCCTAGTTTGGGACGCAAAAACCAGCCGCCAGTTGTTGGCGTTGGCTCCCCAGTCAGGGCGTGTGTTTGCAGCCGCATTTTCACCCGACGGACGGTTTGTCGCGTCCGGTGGTGAGGGCAATGTGGTCTTCCTTTGGGATGCCCAATCCGGGCAGCTCTTGGCGTCGCTGCTTGACCATCAAGGGCCGATTCGAGCCGTGCGCTTCGCACCAGGACGTTCGCTGCTGGCATCGGCGAGTGATGACGGAAGCGTGCGGCTGTGGGATCTTTCCGGCGTAGCGGCGTCCAGCGGACGCCGAGCGTCGCTTCAAGGCTCTAAGGCCACACCGAGATCAAACCGCGTCTTCAGATAGAGATCGCTCACCGCAAACATCATGAGTTCCCGGTAGCGATCCGTGGCCGTCACACTGCTCACGGATTCATCCGAGGCGCGTATGATCTCAGTACAAGATTGGAGATCGTCCGCGAGCAGGAAGCCAATACGATCTGCGGTGAGATCCACGCCAGCCACCCAATTCTTGAGATCGAGTGAGCCACCGGATTGGAGGAGCTTATTCACCACCCGCGTTAGCTGATCGCGAGCTGGGCCCCGCAATCCCGTATCGAGCGCCGTTTGCGCCTCATTCACAGCACCTTCCAGATCAGCCGCGACCGGGAATTTCGGCGCGATCAGGCGAATGGCGGCAAAGAGCCAGGCTTTGAGTCCAGTACCGGTGGGCACCAGCTGACGCACGTACAGCCCAGGCCGGAAGAAGCAGAGATGGCGCGCCGAAATGAACGCGGCAGGCTGTGCGGGCAATTCGGCGGCAAGCGCTGCTGAGCCCAGCACAATCGCGGGTTGGCGCGCATGCAGGAAGAGCATGCCCCCAGGCTCTTCTGGATTTTCGAAAGTGGGCGGGGGTGCCATTCCGAGCACGCTGGCGGCGTACAGCAGATTTTGGCTGAGGCTCGCGGGGTGAGTGGCCAGATCGAGAACGTGGGTTGCATCGTAGCCGAGGCTGCCGAATTCACTGCCACGCCGGGCAACAATCGCCGGTTCGATCAGCGCGAACAGGGCCGTGAGCAAAGGATCGGCTTTGGGGTGCATCAAATCGAGCCAATCCGGGTCGCCGAGCGCTCGCTGGGCAGCGATCGCACTTTCGCCTTTCATGCGCGCGAAGAAGCGTTCTTCGTCAGCGTCCGCGAAGTTGAGGACGGTGAGTGCCTGGCACAGACACCACGTCGCATCAGGATGCTTGGCGCGTGTGTAGAGCCGGCAGAGTGCCTTGTACGACTCTTGGCGCAGCGGTTCATCCATCAGGATTTGGGCGTGGCATTCGCGAGCCTTTTGGAAATATTTGTCGAGATCCGTCGCGTACAGGTCGCTCAAAGTGAGCAGCAGGTCGCGGTTGTCGGGGGCCAGCGTTCGCGCGGCTTCGTAGGCGTCTATCGCCTTCGAAACATCTTTCAGGCTCTGCTGGTAGAGCTCTCCAAGCTCAAGCAGCGTGGCCAGCATCGCGGCGTGGTCGTCGGATTGCGTCTTAAGTCGGCGCCGGAGGAGGCGTTCAATCTTGGCGAAGTCCCCCTTGGCGCGGCATATGGCCAAAGCTTCTTGCTCGGATCGATGCAGCTCCGGATCTAGGGCAACGACTTGTTCGTAGAGCTCCAACGCTCGTTCTGAATCGTTGAGTTCTTTGTGCAGCACGATGGCGGCCGTCTGCAGATACTTGGCTTTCTGCTTAGCGTCGTCCACGAAGCTCGCGAGCCGGATCACGACATCCACGAGCTTGCCCCAGTCCTTCTCTTCGCTGTAAAGCTGCATGAGCTTAGTGAGTAGCCGTCGATCATCCGGACGTTCCTCAAGCGCTGCCACCAAGAGGCCCGTCGCACGTGGACGATCCCCAAGGTTTTTCGCAACTATGTCGCCGATGTGGGTGAGCAGATCCGTGCGTGCGTCTCCGGAGAGAAGATCTAGTTGCCTGCTTCGGATCCGGATCGCTTCTTCCCAATCTTCAAGCTGTTCCAACGATTGCCCCCAAGCATCGAGCACCTTCACGTTTGCGAAATCGAGATCGGCGGCCTTAGCGAAGGACGCTACGGCCTGCTGCGCCCGCCCCTCTCGCCCCAGCGAAAGACCATAGAAGAGATAGGCTTTGCCCAAGGCCTCTTCATTCAGCTCCGATTGAAAACGTTCGAGCAGGTCCTGATAAAGCTCAATGGCCTTCTTGGCGCTGCCGTGCTCAGCGGCGATCTGGGCAATTTGGTTCAGAACCGTGCTGTCGTCCGGTGCCATCCGTCGCAAATTATCGATAATCGGAGCGGCCTCTTCGGTCGCGTTAGTCCGACCGAGCGCGTTCACATAGCGCGTCAGGATCGTCACGGCTTCACTTCTTGGCAACCGATCAGCGCGGCTGGCGATCGGGCGGTAGAAGTTAGTGGCTTCGAGAAAGCGCTCCGCATCGAAGGCCAAATGGCCAAGCACGGCCTGACCCCGGATGCTGTCTTTCTGAAACCCGATGGCCTTGTGCGCAAGCCGTTCTGCTTCAGCAGTGTTCTTGAGATGAAAGTAGCTGAGCCAAGCCATTTCTCCGCAAATATCGCCCTTGTCTTGGTCAAGCACTCGGTGGTCGATTTGCCGGTTGAGTAGCGTCAGCACCGCATGGATGTCTCCACGCTTCAAGTAAGCACTCGCGAGCAAGTCGGAGGCGGGAGTAAAATCGCTGGCAGCTTCGAGTGCTTGTTCGAGATAGAGGATTTGGGTATCCAATTCATGGCGTGTTTCCATGAGCTTGGCAGCACGTAGCAACTGTTCAGCCCGCGCTTTCGGCACGGTTGCCTTATCCGCGAGAGCCAGCACGGCTTGAAGGGCGGCGTCGGCGTCACCCGAGGTTTCGCGCAAGCGGGCCAGTGCTTCAAGTGCCGTCTGGTTGGTCGGATCTAGCGTCAGCACCCGCTCGAAGGCCTCGCTAGCTCGCACCCCGCTGTGGAGTTCCTCATTCAGCATTCTGCCTAGGGCAAGCAGTTGCTCAATGCGGCGCCCAGAAATCGAGGTGAGGCCAATCTGGCGCTCATAAATCGCCGCGACATCCTCCCAGCGCTCAAGCACGCGGTAGTGACGTCCGAGTGCGATAAAAGCTTCCTCATGCGTTTCGTCAATGCTGAGTACCTGCTCCCAGGTTTCAGCGGCCTCCGCGTGATTCAGGAACTCTTCGTCGTAGATGGCCGCCAGCCGTTCGAGGAGGCCAATCTTTTGGCGAGGAGTCGCAGCGTTCGAAAGTTGAGTTTTTAGGTTTTCTAGCAGTTCGTGGTAGCGGCCTGCGCGGCTGAAAATCCGATCAAGCCCACGCAGGGCGTCACCGTTGCCAGCTTCGAGTTGCAGCACTTCACGAAAGCGCTCGATAGCGAGTTCGTCAGAACTTAGCTGCTCTTCATAGACCTCGCCCAGGCGCAAGAGTGTCCGAAGCTTGGCCTCGGTGGGTTGACTTCGGGCCTGTTCAGTTAAGAGCTCTGCGAGGCGCTTGTAATCCTTGGATCCCTCGGTGAGGCGGACGAGTGCCGGCGAGGCAACGGCATGCGCGGGATCCTCGCTCACCACTTCCTCGTAGAGCGTGCGTGCGAGCGCTGTGTCGTTCAGTTGGACTTCGTGCACCTGTGCGCACTCCGCCCTGAGATTCCGCCGTTCCGAAGGTGTGGAGGCGGCATCGGCGGAACGCGAGAGCACGAGTGTGAGCTCAGGCCATTGCTTCGCGCGTCGATAGATACGAGCCATCCCCGAAAGCGCCTTCAGGTTGGCGGGATTGATGGCTACTGCGTTCTGAAAGCAGCCCAACGCGTGGTCGTCGGCTTTGACCTTGTCGAGGTACCAGAAGCCGGCGCGGCTGAGGAGGAGCCCCCGAGCGTCAGCGTCAACGCTCAGTTCTCCGACTGCGGCCGCGATGGCGGATAAGCTTTCGTTGTAAAGACGCGCATCATCGCCTGCGAGCTCCTCAATGTGATCCGCATAGCGTGCTTCGCTCGGCGCTTCACAAAATGCTTGCGTGTAGGCGAAAATCGCCTGCTCCACATCGTGCAACTCGTCCCGGTAGATCTGTGCCATCTCGGACAGCAATCGAGCGCGTGCGCCCGGGCTGTCGGCGTTTTCAACGCGCCCCAAGAGGCTCTCCAGCGCTTCGTCGTACTTTCCCAATCTACGCTGAAGTTCAGAGAGCGCCGTCTGTGCGCCATCGTCGTGAGGATCAAGAGCGAGAATCTTCTGATACACCTGCTCCGCACGATCGGGCTCCTTCGCAGCGTGCTCAAATAGCCGGGCGACCCTGTACAAAAGGCTTTTCGCGGCCTCGCGCGACTCCTTATCCTCAGAAGTGAGCAAGCCTTCAGCGGCTAGCGTGAAAGCTTCAGCGATGCGAGCTGCATCCGCGCCGTCATCAAGTGTAGATTCCAACGCAAGGGCGGCATCGCGACTCTCAGGAGCTGCGATCAATGCCTCGATGCGCTCCGCCATTTGATCTTCGGTGATGATGCTTCGCCGTGAGCGAGCCCGGTCCAGTTCGTCGACGGTAGCCAGCACCTCACTCGCAGACCGCGGCCTATCTTCTGGCCTCTTCGACAACAGGCGCAAAATGAACTGGTCCACATGGCTCGCCACCGAGATAGCTTTCGCTTTTGCGCTGGGCGCCGGCGGCGCCTTCTCAAGATGGCCAAGCAGCGCTTCGAATGCGGTGGGTCCGCTGAATACTGGTTCACCGACGAGGATTTGGTAGAAGATGGCGCCGAGCGCATACACGTCGCTCCGGATATCTGAGGCAATACCACGGATCTGTTCGGGCGCAGTGGTGCTGAGTGAGTGCGAATAGCCACGGTCTTCCACGGTGCCGTTAACATAGTGTCCAAAACCGATCAGCCGATCCAGCCCGGCGTCGAGCAGGAGCGCGCTCGGCGTCGGCGTATCACCGAACAATAGGATATTCTCCGGTTTGAGATTGCCGTGGCAGATCTGACGTTCGTGCAATGAGGCCAGCGGAAAAGCGATCGCTCGAATCACCGCTAGGGCTTCGCCAAGATTCAAGGGCCCGTTTGCCAATCTTTCGGCGAGCGTTAGCCCTTCCACCGACCGCTGCACGATGCAGAATCGATCATCCAGCTTCTCTATCGCGACGATGCGAGGCAAGCCGGGTTCGTGCAAGGAGGCGATCAAACGATTGAGTGTGAGCAGGCGATTGAGGCCAGCGCGATCGCGTGTCGCAGAACTGCGCAGCACCTTCACCCGGAAGCTTGAGCTTCCCTCGGTTGCTAAATACGTGTCGGCGGCGGTGCTGTGCCCAAGCTTCTTCTTCAGGACGTATCCGCCAAGTGAGCTCCCAAGCTCTGGCTCTGAGACGAGGTTGGCTCGACCCTGGGCAACAGCCAAGAGCTTTGGGCTGGCTCCTGGTTTGGTGGCAAGCATCGCATCGCAGAGTGCTTCCAACGCGTCGCTGTCGGCACAGTACCGAGTGAGAGCTGCTGCGAAGGAGCCTGTCGCGGTTTCACCACCGACGATGCCGGGCGCGAGACCCATCAGGTCGCGGCTTAGGTTCAACATTTCGTCCAGCTCAAAAAGTCGCTCAAGCTCTGCTTGAAGCGTCGAATAGGTCATTTTTTGTAGTCCCGTGTGAAGGGTGCTTGCGGTTCAACCCCTGGCGCCTCGGCCGGGGCGCGGCATCATACTCGATTGTACGGGGTTTTCAGGAATTCTTGTCGCGCGGAGCCTTTCGCGGCTTAGCGAAAATGTTGGCCCACGCTGCCCGGATTGGCTACTCGCCGAGCGTGAACAAGTGGCCGCTTAGGGAAAGATTTTTGCCATTGTTCGTGTTGGTGGCGGCGATGATTGCTGTTCCGGTGATGATACTTTCTCCCACGGGTCTCCCGCGGCTGCGGCAACTGCGCCAAGAAAAGCTCACCGCTGCCGAACAAATCTCGGGATTGGTGCGGGAAGTTGCCCAACTTCAGGAACAAGTGCGGCGCGTGAAGACTGACCCGACCGAGGTTGAGCGAGTGGCCCGTGACGAAATTGGGCTAGTGCGTCACACGGAAGTGGTCTTCCAGTTCACCCGCTGAGCGAGCTCACGGTGGTTCCTCGGAGTGCCACCCCGGCCCCGGGTCTCGTATCCGGCAGCGCTGGGAACAGGGGGCTTTTACCTTGGTAAGTCCCACGGTTAGACAGTTTGGCAAGCCGCCAGTTAGCATGTTGCAGTGACCCTTTCGTTGGCCCGTCGCCTGTTCCGTGGACGCGCCGTACCGTCAACCTTGGTCGAGGCTGCGTTGATACAAGCTTGCACAAAAGGCGAGAGCTTGGTGCAAGCGCTCCTAACGCTGGAGCAGGGTGCCTACGTGGCGCAGGTTGTGGCGCAGCTGGGCCTCGCGGAGGTCCCGCTCATCGCGACAGTTCGCATCGTCCCGGAGCTATTTGCCTTGCTCCCGCGTGGCATGGCCGAGCGGTTGCTGGCAGTGCCTGTTCGTCGGGACTTGCGCTTGGGGACGGTCGATGTCGCAGCGGTCGATCCCTACGACGCTCATATTGCGCATGAGTTTGCGTTCCATCTGGGGAGTAGTGTTCGGGTCCTGCGAGCCCCCTATGAGGCTGTTACCCGCGCGTTGACGGCTATCACTGGTACAGCGCTTGCCACATCGAAACCCGCGAGTCTTGAAATCGTCACTGACTTCATTACCCCTGGCATTCCTCGATCGGAGGCCTCTGCACGGAGAGCGATTGACTCTCAGCCACCCATTACAGCCCGTGGGATCCCGCCGGCCAGCCACCAGAGCGACCCCACATTCCCCTTGGTGCGACGCTCGTTGCCCCCGCCCGCACTGCCAGCTTCACTGCCTGGAAAACCGATCCAAACAGAACCTCTGGAGGCCATTCGGAAGGCCCGCACCCCAGCCGAAGTGGTCGAAGCACTTTCTCGAGCCGCGGTGCCGCTCGGTTGCGACGTCGTCGTATTCGCCGCTAAAGGAGGCGCCTACCGTGCTCAACGGAGCAGCGTCCCAAGTATCGCCCCGATTTCGTTGGCGATCTCAATCCAGGAAATGAGTGTCCTTAGCGCGGCAGCCGAGCGTGGATCCTATTTCGGATCGCTGCCGGATACTGAGGCTCACGCTGAGCTCCGCGCCGCGTTGCCGGGCGCCGCCAATTCCGAAGTGTATGTCGTTCCCGTCAAAGTTGGGCAGCGTGCGGTACTTGTGGTGCTTTTGTCGCGCTTTGAGCATGCCTATGCCGTTACTCAGCGCGCGGACGCCTTGGCACAGGCGGCTTCCAGCGCACTCACCGAATTGGTGCGCACAGGGCGGAAATGAATGAGAAAAAACCAGCTTCCGGCACGCTGACCCGTGAAGGAATTGAGGTTCAACCGCTCTACACTCGGAACGACATCGCCGGGTTCTTGTCGGACGAAGCTTTGCCGGGAGTCTTCCCGTATGTGCGTGGCCCACATGCCACGATGTACACGGAAAAAGCTTGGACAATCCGCCAATATGCAGGGTTTTCGAGCGCTGCAGAATCCAACGCTTTTTACAAAGAAGCATTGAAAGGCGGGCAGCGAGGCCTGAGCGTGGCGTTCGATCTGCCCACGCACCGTGGTTACGATAGCGATCACCCGCGCGTGCTGGGCGACGTCGGCAAAGCGGGCGTGGCGGTCGATTCGGTTGAGGACATGTTGGTGCTCTTCGCTGGTATCGATCTGGGCGAGATCAGCGTTTCAATGACCATGAATGGTGCCGTGCTGCCTATCTTGGCGGCCTTCATCGTGGCTGCCGAAGAGTCGGGGGTTCCAAGTGCGCGTCTCCGAGGAACGATTCAGAACGATATTCTGAAAGAGTTCATGGTTCGAAATACGTACATCTATCCGCCCGAGCCTTCACTGCGCATCGTGGCCGACATTATCGAGTACGTGAGCTTGAAGTTGCCGAATTTCAATTCGATCTCTATTTCTGGCTATCACATGCACGAGGCCGGTGCTCCGGCAGATCTCGAGCTCGCGTTCACACTGGCCGACGGACTTGAGTATGTGCGCGTGGCGCTGAGTAAAGGCCTCAGCGTCGATAGTTTCGCTCCGCAACTCTCCTTTTTTTTCGCGGTGGGTATGGACCTGTTCATGGAAGTGGCGAAGCTGCGCGCCGCGCGCAAGCTGTGGGCTACCGAGCTCAAACGTCTCTTCGATCCTCAAGATCCACGCTCGCTACTCCTCAGAACGCACTGTCAGACGTCTGGCGTGAGCCTGGCCTCGGGGGATCCGCTCAACAATATCGTGCGCACCACCATTGAGGCTCTCGGCGCGGTGCTCGGAGGGACGCAAAGCCTGCACACCAATGGCTACGATGAAGCTGTGAGTTTGCCCACCGACACGGCGGCCAGGATCGCGCGAAGCACGCAGCTCATTCTGCAGCATGAAGCTGGTCTCACGCGTACGGTCGATCCGCTCGGCGGTTCTTACTACGTTGAAGCGCTCACCGAGGCCTTGCTCCAACGGGCGAAGTCCGTGATGGAGCAAATTCAGGCTGTAGGCGGCATGCGAGCTGCGGTGGAGCGCGGGCTTCCCAAGCAAATGATTGAGCGTGCCGCGACCGAACGCCAAGCAAGAATCGATCAAGGACAAGAACTCTTGGTCGGTGTGAATTGCTATCGCGCCCCGACGCAGGAGCCCCTCGCCGTGCGTGTTATCGACAATCATGCGTTGCGTGCCGCGCAGCTTGAACGCCTCTCAGACCTCAAGCGCGAACGAAATGCAGCGGATGTGGTCTCGGCCCTCTCGGCCCTCACCGAAGCTGCCCGGAGTTCCGCGCAGAATCTGCTCGAGCTGAGCATCCAAGCGATGCGGGTTCGTGCTACGGTGGGTGAAGTTTCTTGGGCACTTGAGCAGGTTTTTGGGCGCTATGAGGCCCACATTCCAACGGTTAAAGGCGTGTACGGTACCCCCCTTTCGAAGGATCCTGAATGGCTCTTGCTCATCGCGCGGGTGAAGGCTTTTGCAGTGCAGCATGGGCGTCGGCCGAGAATTTTGGTGGTGAAGCTCGGTCAGGATGGGCATGATCGCGGGGCGCGTCTGATCGCCGCAGGCCTGGCAGATCTGGGCTTTGATGTGGATGTGGGCCCGCTGTTCTCAACTCCCGCTGAAGCGGCTGCGCAGGCAGCGGACAATGATGTTCACGTCGTGGGCGTGTCCACGCAGGCAGGTGCGCACCTCACGCTCATTGTGGAGCTGATGCGAGAGCTTCAGTTGCGCGGCGCAGAACATCTGGAGGTAGTCTGTGGCGGCATTATTCCCGAACAGGATCATGCGGCTTTGATCGGTGCTGGTGTCCGTGCGATCCTGGGTCCGGGCACACGCGTGGCCGAATCAGCGAAGGTGATTCTTGACGCGCTCGAAGCTCACGCTCCCCCTGGAGTCAGTTGAAGTGGAGCCCGAGGAGGCGCTCGGTCGGTCGATCGAGGCTGGGGATCGCAGGGCGCTGGCTCAAGGCGTGACGTTGGTCGAAAGCGCTCGGTCCGAAGATCGTGCGCGGGCGGCGCGGCTGCTTGAAACCCTCCGGGAACGCGAGCCTCCAGCGCTCAGGCTTGCGGTCACGGGGCCACCAGGCGCGGGGAAAAGCACATTGATCGACAAGCTCGGAGCTTTGCTGATCGCGGAAGGGCAACGCATCGCCGTGCTAGCGATCGACCCCACCAGTCAGGTCACAGGCGGCAGCATTTTGGGCGACAAGACGCGGATGTCAGGGTTGCTCCGTGATGCGCGTGCCTTCATTCGACCGAGCCCGTCAGGCAGCGCGGCGGGCGGCGTGGCGGAGCGGACGCGCGAAGCTTTACGGCTGTGTGAAGCCGCAGGTTTCGACACGGTGATCATCGAGACGCTGGGTGTGGGGCAGGGCGAGCAAGCCGTCCGCGATATCGTGGATGTATGCCTGGTAGTGTTGCTCGCTGGTGCAGGCGACGAACTGACGGGAATCAAGCGCGGTTTGCTCGAAGTTGGGGATCTGTTTGTGGTGAATAAAGCGGATGGGGCAGGGGAGTCTGAAGCGCAGGCAGCGCGTGCCATGTATGAATCGGCGCTAGGGACCCTGCAAGGCAGGCCAACGCAGGTTTTAGCCGTGAGCGCCATTGAGAGTACTGGGCTTTCCGAGCTTCGTCGCGCCATCGCTGACAGGTTTGCCGAATCCGTCGCGAACGGTGAGCTCGTCCGCGAACGTTCTCGGCAGCGTGTGCGCTGGTTTGAGAGCTTGCTCCGAGTGGGCGCGGTTGAAGCATTTCTAGCGCAGCCGAGAATTCAGGCTAAAATCCAAGAATTTCTCCCGCTCGTGCAAACAGGCGCCTTAGATGCGGTGGCTGCCGCCGCGCGCGTTTTTGCATGCCTGGACGCCGTGGACGCCGTGGACGCCGTGGACGCCGTGGACGACACCTCACGCGAAACCTGAGCTAGGTCAGCATCTCCGCGGGTGCTTGCACCAGCTCGATCAGCACGCCTTCGCCACCGATAGGTTCGAGCGTGCTGCCTTTAGGATGGATAAAACACACATCATGGCCCGTAGCTCGAGCCGGAGTTCATGAAGGAGTGCGCGCGCATCCTGCAGGCACGGACGGAGCAGCGCGCGGCGGGCGCAGCCGATATTCGCGGCAGCCACTAAAGCCTACCGCACCGTTGCCTGCCACTGTGGTGATGATTCCGTCGGGAGCGATGCGCCGAACCACGTGGTTGCTATCTTCGGAGAAGTAGACCGTTCCGTCAGGTGCCACCACAATGCCGTGGGGATTGGCAATATCTGCAGCAACGGCGGGGCCGCCATCGCCACTAAAGCCATTCACACCGGTGCCTGCCACGGACGTCACCGTGCCACCGAGTGAATCGGCACTGCGTTTTCCGTCATAGCCAAAGTGCAGAACTTGGCCGCGCGGATCGTACAGGTGTTGTGCGTTCGACGTCCATCCACCAAGTCCCTAAGGGACCCGCATCTAGGTTACCCACGGTGCCTCGCCACTCGCTCCACATGGTCAGTTCTTGGCGAGTGCGGTCGCCGGGTATCGTTACGCCGGAACCTGGCGCACCAAAGCCTGGAAGCACCAGCTCCAAGCCAGCGCAGAGGATTCCAAGAAAAATCCGCCTTGGACGGCACCCGGCGGCGTTGTTGTCTTGGTGGCGCGTGATGGCACCGTAGGGATCTATTTGATCCACGGCCGGACCTAACATTGATCACCTTAGTTCCTGCGAGCCTCAATGCTAGTGCAATGGCATGTTTAAGGAAGTGCCGCTCATTCGCCTCTGCATCAACGCGTTCTTAGCTTTTGTGGCCGGCTGCGCAAGCACGGAAACGGGCAGCCCCCGGGGATCTGAGCTGGCTTGCATTCCCGGAGCAACTCAGGCCTGCCTTGGGCCGGGAGCCTGTAGTGGCGCTCAGCTTTGTAGCGCGAATGGCAGCGGATTCGGCGCATGCAACTGCGGACCTCTCGGCGTGCCGGGTAGCGGCGGCGGCACAGGATCCCCGGTACCATCCGGGGTCGGCGGCGGCTTGAACGGCGCGGGCGGTCTCAGCGGTAGCGGCGGCTTCAACTCACCAACCGACGGCACGGGCAGCGCGGTATCAGGTGGGTCGGCGTCGATGCTCCCGTCGGGTGGAGCGAGCGGGGCGTTCGCAGCGTGCGAGCCCGCGGCCACAGACCCGAGACTCATCGCCAACGCAGAGGGCTGGATTTCGCGTTGCACCAATTTTGCGCAAGTTCAAGGTGCTACTTATACTTACGCGAGCTCAGATTCGACCGTCACCCCCGCGCCCATGACACCCTTCGTTACCGCGGGAGACGGAAAGCTTTGCATCAAGGGCACTGGTGCCAGGATTATTGACGACGACAACGATGGAAAGCCGGAGCACGCGAAGTACTACGGCGCCGCGATGGGCATTGATCTGTGCGCGACAGCCATGGACGAGACCCCACCCGCCACCAAGTTCACACTAGGAACTTGCCCGCTTGGCACCAGCATCAAGGGTATTCGTTTTAAGATAACTGGAGCTACGTTTCCGGGGGAGGTTCGCGTCGTTTTCACCGAAAAAGGCAGAACCGAATCGACCTATGTCTTAGCTAATGAGGGGCCCAATGAAGCCCTTTTCGCGGACGGCAAGGTGATCTTCAATCCCATCGCGCCCGGACCAAACCTCGCTGCTATTGATTCGATCCACTTCATGGTGGCGTCGAACACAGCGGCCGCCTCTCCTTTCGATTTTTGCGTGGAAGAACTAGAGGCTATCTACGATTCAACCTCGGCGCCACCTCCGCCAACTCCAACTCCAACGCCAACCCCCGCTCCCGGCACCGATGTGTTCGGCACCCTTCCGACCAACGTGAGCGTTGTCGAAGCCAAACAGGCTTATGACGAGTGGAAAACGGACTATGTTAGAATGTGCAACGGCAGCGCCTACGTCGCGGATCCGCAGCAGAGCGGGCGAGCGGTGTCCGAGGGCATCGGTTACGGCATGCTGCTCGCGGTCGCGCATGGAGATAAAACTCTCTTTGACCAACTGCTCAAGTTTTACGACGACCATCTCAACAGCAACGGCATGATGAAATGGAATATCGCCGCGAATTGTGGTGCAGCGGCTAGCAACAGCGCCGCTACAGACGGCGACTTGGATGTGGCAATGAGCCTTATCCAAGCGAGTTGTGCGTTCAATGCCTCGTACTTGGATCGCGCTCGAACCAGCATTGCTTCCATTCGCGCCGCTGCAACCATCGTTCAGGATGGGCTTGCTTTGCTGCGACCCGGAGATACTTTTGGCGACAAAAATTGCCTGAACCCCTCGTATTTTTCCCCGGGTTATTACCGCGCGTTCGCTCAGGTTGATAGTGTCGGCGCCGCTCGCTGGTCTGACCTGGCACGCGACACGTATGTGCTCTTCCTCACCAATAAAGTCGCACATCCCGTTACCGGGCTCGTACCCAATTGGGGCAATGTCAGTGGCGGAGCCAGCAGCTGCACCAATGATCCTAACGCAGCGCTGTACTACTACGATGCGACACGCACTCCTTGGCGGGTCGCCACCGATTATCTCTGGTGGGGTATAGACGACGCGAAAACGCTGCTCACGCGGATCACCAACTGGGTAAAACAAGAAAATATTGCCCTCATTGGCGACAAATACAGCGTGAGCGGCACCAAGCTCAATGACTTTCACAGTCCCGCATTCGTTGGTTCCTTAGCTAACGCTGCGATTGTTGATACGCAGATCACGGTGAACAATTTCCATCAGAATCTGAAGTCAACGCGCGTAGAAGAATACTACCCTGAGAGCCTGCGCGCGCTGCACCTGGCTTTTGGTGCAGGGCTGTTTAAGCGTTGTTTGTAGCAGCGCGCGTCAACTTCGATGAAGAAGCGCTGAGGTCCTACTTCCCAGCCAAGAGTGTGCTCGGTGGTGCCTTCGAAACCGTGCGTCGTTCGTATCGAATCACGATTGAAGCGCTGCCTGATGTGAGCGGCTGGGATCGGAAAGTCACCGCGTACCAAATCAAAGACGAAGATCAAAGCCGACTCGGGAGCTTTTATGTGGACCTCTACCCGCGGGAAAACAAGCGCGATGGTGCGTGGATGCACGGGCTTTTAACTGCGTCACCGCCCAGTCCTCACTTGGGCCCAGGGAGAAATGCGTACGCGTCGCGGATGCCTACGATCAGGGTCGCTTCGTCAGTAAGGACGAGCACAAGGTCGGTCAATTGGGCTCAGTTTGTATGTGAAACAGTGCGAGGCTCAGACGCCTAACGCTCGCTACCAGCTGGCGCGCATGTTCGAAGCCGGCGACATGGTCGGCCGCGACAGAAAACAAGCCCGACTCCTGATGCAGCGCACACGCTACCTCGATGGCTTCAAAAAAAGGCGCCGTCTGTGTCGAGCTGGCGCCTCGCTCCGAAGACTAACTCTGAGGGCCACGCTTTGCGCAGAACTCTGTGATCTTCGGCAGAACGCTCTGATCTTCCCGACGAAGAGCCCAACCTTCCGCGAGATAGTCGCCTTACTTCAGCTTGAACGTCGCCTTGCTGCCCGCTTTGACCAACCTAAGCATTTGCGTTTGCGTCTTGTTGCCGTGCTTCACGGTGACTTCATAGTCTCCCAAGAAGCCGCGAACCTTAAGGCTGCCATCGGCTCCGGTCTTCGCTTGCTCTTTCGTCCACCAAGCCTTCTGCACCAGATCCTTATAGGCTTGGCCGCTGGCATGAAGGCTCCAATCTTCTTCGAAAATCGGCGCGCGCTTCTTCCAGTGGGCGCCGTCCCAGAAGCCCCACATCACGATCGCATCGACTGCCGGATGACTAAATAGCGTGGTGTAAAAGTCGCGCGTATATTTCGCGGCGACTTCTTCATCCTCAAGCATGATGTCGTATTCGGTCACGGCGATGGGCTTTTTGAAGGCTGCGTAGCGGTCCAGAATTTTCATCAGGTCGTCGGGTGAAGTCAGCGAGCTTCCGAAGTGACCCTGCATGCCGATCGCGTCCATCGGGGCGCCATTGTCGAGCAGGAACTTGATGGTCTTTTCGTAGTGGTCCCGGTGAGCCGTATTGCCCCCGCCACCGCTCAGGATCGCGTAGTCATTGATGTAAAGTTTTGCCTTGGGGTCCGCTTTGCGCGCGTGTTTGAACCACTCGACCATCTCTTTTTGGCCGAGCAAATCCATCAAATCGTGGTTGTCGAAGGGTTCGTTCATCACGTCCCAGTGCTGAAGTTTGCCTTTCATGCGCCCCGCGGTATCGGCGATATGTTTGTAGACCGCGGCGCGCAGCTCGGCGGGTTTGCCTTCAAGCGCCTTCACGGATTTGGGCAGGTTCCGCCAGCTCGGCCAAACCAATACGTGACCGCGTGTGATCATACCCTTTTCATTCAACCAGATGACGGCCTTTTCGGCTTGGTCGATTCCCCAGCCTCCGCCCCAGTCCCCAGCAAGCGATTGCCACTTCAAGTCATTCTCAAGGACGACCATGTTGAAAAGCTCAGTCAGATGCTGCTTGTACTTGTCGTCATTGCCGAGCACCTTGCTGGCAACGGCTGCCGTACCAAAGCCGAAAGCATGGCGCTTTTGCTCGATGCCCACCTCAGCATCCTTGAGCGGCTTGCCCGCTGCATCCTGAACGAGGATCGCGATGTCTGCCTTGCGGTGTTGGTCGATGCGCGCTTCTGCGGCTTTGCGCCATGGCGCGTCGTCTTCCATTCCCGGGTAGGTGATGTTTGTTTTGGGGAGCGAAGCGATGTCGACTGATTTTTTGTGATTTTCGAAGACAACCCCGCCAATCTCCATGGTCTGGGGTTCGTATCCCATGCGAAAGATGACTGAAGCTTCGCCCGCCGCGTAACTCTCCGCGGCTTTGAACGGCATCTGGAACAACGTCCAATCCTTGCCGGCGCGTACCGGATAGCTTATCGACTTCGTCCACGGATCCTTCCCCAGCTCGAACACAAATTCAGTCAGCGCCTCCCCGCTCTCCTGGCGACTCTTGATCGCTCGCGCAAAGAACGTGACGTGGAGCACATCGTCCTTTTCGACCGCTGCGGCGGAGGCGACCTGCACCTGAACGCCCCATTCGTTGTCTGACGGGGCGGTCACTTCAGCACGCAGCACTTTTTCGAAACTCTGGCCTTCGGTGGCTACCGTCGAGAGCTTGAGCTTCTCCGTCGTTCCTTGAGCCACAAAGCTCAAGATCCCATTCGGATTTAGGAGCGACACCTTGCCGCCCGAGTTTACCTGTCCCGGCTCTACAGCGACAGGTGCCGACTCTGCGGAGCCCTCGGTTGTCTTCATACATCCAGCTAATGCTCCAAACACCAGAACACCCAAAAGCGCCCGGCTCTTTAAACCCACGTTCGTCCTCCAATCGCACCAAAGTCCGCCAGGCGACCACCAAACAGAAAGCCGGACGCAGCCCGTATAGCGAACCTTCACCCCACCCGACAATAACTTCCACAAAATTCCGGGATCGATTCCTTAAGTTTGTGGAGCGTCTTGAGCAATAAGACAATCGACCTGCGAAATCGGTCGGAGGGGGGAGCAGAGGCAAGAGCAGACCATCTAGCCGATTGCGCTCTGACCCCTGCTAAGCGGGTCACCGAAGCTCAAGGAGCGGTGAACCCGACGCAAAGCGGAGCTCAAAATCCCACTTCACGCACGCGCGAATGGATCTCCGCACTGACGTGCTCACTTCTTAACAAAGCAAACACCCCCAAGGGCAACAAGAGCCCAGCGTCAGAACCTGAGCAGAAGCTGCCCGAACAAAACCCGCGGTGGCGTCAGAGGAGGTTGAGGAGCAAGCCCAAGCTTAGCGAGCAGGGCGGTTGCATGAGCCAAGAGCCAGGCCCAGCGTTTACGGGTAGGGCGGGTGTCGCCAGTTTGGGGGTTGAGCTTGGGGAACTCAAGCTGGTCGCCCGAGGCCGGAGGCGGCTTGAAAGGACGCCAAAATAGCGAACCAGATGAAAGCGCGGTGGTGGGATAGCGGGGATGAGGTGGATGATGAGGTCGCGAGGCTCAAGCAGGATAGCGGTAGAGGAGAGCTCAGCCGCCGACAGCGCGCCCCCGGAACCCAGTCTCCTCACAACAGACAGTCGCGTCTCGCCAGCGGATCCCGATACAGCTCATCTACGGAAAGGGCGACCCCGATCGACGTGAGCCTAGCCTGCTCGCCAGCGCGAAACTCGTGGATCTCCCAATGGCCATTGCTGTTTCGACGCTGCACTTCCACACAGGGCTCGGCCTGTGAGACCAAAACGTACTCCTTGAGCGCTGGGATGTGTCGATAGTGTGACGCCTTGGCTCCCCGATCGTAGGCCTCGGTAGAGTCGGAAAGCACCTCAAAGATCACCACAGGATTCAGCATGGCTCGCTCATCCTCTGGTGCGCGCTCAAGCTCTCCGCAAACGACGCTAAGATCAGGGTACGTTGTCATGTCTGTGGCGGCGACACGAACCCGGGCATCCGCAGAAAATACCCGACAGGGCTTGCCCTCCAGGGCGTTTCCGACGTGGCGCGCCAAGGCTGACGGCAGTGCAGCATGCTCCAAGGTTCCCCCAGCCATAGCGTAAATGAGCCCACGCAAGTACTCGTGACGGCTCTCTGCGGTCGCCTCGGCAGCAACGTAGGAGGCGTAGCTCATGCGAGCGGTAGGCTCTCGGAAGGACACGCTCGGAGACTAGCACGCGCGATGGCCCGGCCAAGCCATCAAACTCCCTTAGGATTGGGCGCCGCCGAGTCGAATGCACCTCTACTGATTCGAAGTGGACGCTCTCCGATGATGCGCAGGTATTTTTTTGCCGCGTCTCACGACGGGACGCAGAGCCGGCACGGCGCGCGCGCATCTCTTACCCCACGCGCTGTTTGAGCTCGACAATCTCCGCCTCACTTGTCACCAGGCCGCGGTGCCGTACTGGCTGCACGTGCCCGCCACCGCGGTCGTCTCCACGCGCAGGAGGTACTGCGTCGGCGGAGCTCGATCTCGATCCGGAACAGTGTGACCGGTGGGGGGGCACGCCGGCGCAAGCTCCAGGCGTTGATTGGCGCCTCCGAGCACGTACGTCGGAGCGGGGCCTGGGAGCGGCGAGCCAACGCAGGTGAACGGTGCAGCGGACCAGAGTTCTCCGCTGCATGCGATCAACCGTAGACGCCAGGCGGCGAACGGTACAATCCACCAGAAATCGTCGCTTCAGATCAGGATGCAGCGATACACCTTGAAGGTCGCAAACGCCTTCGTGCTCTTGTTGCCCAGGCTGTCCGTCGCCTCGAGACGAAGCAGCACGACCTGTCCGCTGTAACACTCGTTGCCGAAGACGCCGAAGTCGCCAAAGAGGGACGGCGTCAAGCTCGGCGTCCACGAGAGGTTCGGGCTCGTGCCGACGATGACATCGCTGACGTGGGCGGTCGCGCTGTCTGGCCTGCGAGAGGTTGCCTTCCACGCATACGTGATCG
>Ga0209490_10000272_pt1 | contig 55539 bp, 43 predicted proteins | sample MAT06_FD_187209 | JGI IMG/M metagenome (GOLD analysis project Ga0209490, IMG submission 187209) | Freshwater microbial communities from Lake Fryxell liftoff mats and glacier meltwater in Antarctica - MAT-06 (SPAdes) (version 2) | ecosystem: Environmental > Aquatic > Freshwater > Ice > Liftoff...
GGGGGCGCAGCCGGATGATCGGGAGGACAAGATCGGCGTGAAGACGCCAAACCCGGAACTCACGACGTTCCGCGCAGGGATTCCGCGCGGCAACTACCAGACTCTGGTGGTCTCACCACGCTCAGCGCCGCGCGGGGTGGATGTGGTGACGTTCATCATCCGCTCGCGGGACGGGATGGGCGGCGTCTCCGACTTCACCTTCTTTGTCCCGGTGGGGACGACGCAGACCTTGAACTTTCCGGGCGGGTGGTCCACCCAGACCGATGCGGTGTTGTTCGTCCTCGATAGCGCGGAGTTCGCGGCGTGGGGTGTGACCTCGGGCGCGGGCGCAAACGGCGGCTCGTTCATCCGCTTCCTCCCTGTCGGCCGCGACACCTCACGCGATGCCGATGACCGCGAACGCGAGCGGGAGTTTGAGGGTTTTTTGCGAGAGCAGCAGCGGAACAAGTGAGCCGCAAGGGGACTTGGCACATACGGAATCGCCTTGAGTGCGCGCAGAGGGTGCAAAGGTTGTGCGTTCGAGGGTTAGCACCCCGCAAAATACAATCCCAGAAAATCAAATATATCCTGCACCGATATGCCACCGGCTCCGCTGATATCGGCGCGCGGATCGCCTGCGAAGTATGCGCCGAGGAAGTCGAAGAGGTCTTGCACCGAGAGACCCCCCGAGGTGTTGAAGTCGGCGAGGCAGATGGGTGTGGCGTCGAGTCGAACGTTGTCGAAATCGACCTCGATGCCGGGGTTCTGCGGCGTATCGATCTGGTTGAGGTTGGTGAGGCGGACTTCGAGGGGTTGCCCGAGTCGGGGGTGCCCCAGCCCGGTGGTGAACTCGAAGGTCGAAGTCATGAACGCGCCATCGGGGATCAGCGGGCCCAGCGTGTTGAGGTCGGCGGCGATGACCTGGCCCCCAGCCCGCAACTCGACGGAGTAGCCGGGGAAGCCTTCGAGCTCGAAGAAACCGAAAACATCGAACGGTGGAAGTCCTGCGCACGAGTCGATGTTTCCGATCTCGACCGTGAGGCGGTAGCGTGTGCTCGGTTGCAGCACCGTGGTCAGCACTTGGGTCAGAGCGACCGGTGTTGTGCCAGCACTTTGAAGGAAAATCAGCGCGGCGTTGCGCCCGTCGGGTGCCTGCGCGGGCACAAAGCACTGCGAATCGGTCGGGTTGAGGCATCCGACGGCGTTGGTCGAAAAGTTGATGATGCTGCCGGGGTCAACCACTGTCCACCCCGTCGGAACAAAGACCGGGAAGGTGCCGTTCGCCGCGAAGTTGGCCTCGAAACTGTGGTTGGTGATCGGGACCGGATCAGCCCATGCTGGTTGCACGGAGAGCATGGCGGCGAGCATCAAGCGGCGGGCGTGTGTCGGAAGGATCATCCGGAAACTCCTGAAGAATCAGATATTCGGTACGAACGGTGCTGGCGGGCATAGGCGGAAAGCGGTGGCCGATCGGTCACATGGTGCATGTTTGCACGCTCAGACACCCTTCTGAGTGCTCTGAATGACCCATTGTGACATAGAAAGATGCGCCGGGCATTCAGAATGGTGGCTGGCTTGCCCTCACGGCCTCTCCCACTCCACACAACGCTTACGATTTCTTGACCGAACGTGCGGGATCCGGTATGGTTCTCGCTTGGAGTCCAGTGGGTATTCCCGTGGACAGGTGGTTGGAGAGCCGCCTGAACTCCGCTCGTCCGATGGCCGTTGCCATGTGGCGGGTTGATGACCGTGTGTGACCGTGTGAGTGAGAGGAGATTGACTGTGCAGACCCGAATAGTGCTCGGGCTGGCCTTCGTGGCCGGTTCGGCGATGTCGTGCGGTGCGTTGGCGGCCAACTACACCGCGGGAAATCTTGTTTTGACGCAGGTCGGGCCCGGATCGGGCACCGGCGGTGCGCTCAACTCGTTTGCAACGGCCGTGACGCTGCGCGAGTTCAGCCCGAGCGGCGCGAGCTTTGTTGCCAACGACCTTTCGTTGCCCTCAACGGGCCCCGATAAGTTGTTGCTGAGCGGGAGCGCAACCTCGGAAGGGATGCTCACGCTCTCGACCGATCAGCGATACCTCACGCTCGGTGGGTATGACGCGATTGTCGGGCAACAGGGTGCGAACGTAAACTCGTCGATCGCCACCAGCGCAAACTTCACCGGCGCATCGACCACCATCGTGAACCGTATGGTCGGTCGCGTTGACGTTTCGCAGAACACCTCGCTCTATCGCATGACCAATGCTTACAGCGGGAGCAACTTCCGATCCGTCGCTTCGAGCGATGGTTCGACGTTCCACACCTCCGGCACCGCTTCGACAAATCCCAACCAGGCCGTCAGCGCGGGTGTAAGGTTGTTTGATCCAAGCGCGGGTAGCGACTCGACACAGCTCGGCGCGCCACCTACTAATATCCGCGTGGTCAACCTCGCGCTCGGTGGTCGGGTCTTCGGCAGCGCGCAATCGGCCCCCTTCAACGGAATCAGCGAGTGGTCGGGTGGCGCGGCGGTGTTGCTCCCCGGCATGGCCAGCACGTTCGTGACCAACGACCTCGCACCCACCGACTTTGTGTTCATCGATTCGGACACGCTCTACGTCGCCGATGAGGGCGTGCTGACCGGTACGGTCGGAACACCGCCCAAGAACCGCGTGGGTGGGTTGCAGCGATGGGAGTTTGATGGTGCCAACTGGAACCTTCAATACCGCATCACCGGCAACCTGACGGCGGGCCTTCGCGGCCTGTGCGCCACGGTCGATCTCGACGGCAACCCGGTTTTCTACGCCACCAGCGCCGACACGTTGTCCAAACTGGTGACCGTGACCGACACCGGGCTGTCCACCGACACCAGCTCCGCGCTGGGCTTTACCTTGCTGGCAACCGCCGCGACCAACCAGGCCTTCCGCGGTGTGGACTTTGCGCCGATTCCCGCCCCCGGTGCGGGTATTCTGCTCGGGATTGGTGCTTTGGTCGCCGCTCGTCGTCGTCGGGCATGATCGGTCATTCTGCAGGCCGCATTGTCCGCATCCAGACACGCATTCAGAAACCTTCCCCTCACCCCACCCCGCGTGCAACCACGCGGGGTGTTTTCGTTAGACTTGGCATGATGATGACGACCGAAGACGAACGAGCCGAGGACCGCCCGCCGAGTTGGCGAACGCGTTTTGTGCCGCGAACGGCTGAAGGGTGGCTTGTACTCACCGTCGGGCTTGCGATGTTCGGCTACGGCTGGTACCTGATCGTGCGCAACCTTCTCACCGTGGGCCACGGAAGCCTGTTCGGGCTGGTGTTGACCTTGCTGGGGGTCACGCTGATGCCGTCGCGCCTGGTGGGGCTGGTTTGCGGCATCGGCCTGCTCGGTGTGGGTGCCTGGATGCTGGTCAACAACCACTCGCCGGTTCAGTCGATCGGTGTGGTGATCCTCGGGCTCTTCGCTGTTGCCGAACGCATACGCCAGAAGGCGAGTTGATGCGGGAGGGCGGTATCATCCGGAATGATGCTTCGCTCACTTCGCTCTGAACGCCTCAACGCACTCCCCCCGTTCCTCTTCGACGAGATCGATCGCAAGAAACGTGAACGCATCGCGGCCGGGGCCGACGTGATCAACCTTGGTGTGGGTGATCCGGACAAGCCGACACCTCGGTTTGTCGTCGAGGCGATGGACCGCGCCATGCGCGAACTCGCCAATCAGCAGTACCCGGCTGTCGGTGGTGGGCTGAAGGTCTTTCGAGAGGCCGCGGCGAGGTTCATGCAGAAGCGGTTCGGCGTGAAGGTTGACCCGATGAAACACATCGTGGCGCTGTTGGGCAGCAAGGATGGGATTGCGCACTTGCCCTGGGCCGTGACGAATCCCGGTGATCTGATCTGCGCGCCCGATCCCGCGTACCCGGTCTATGAAGTCGGGGCGGTGCTTGCGAGCTGCCCCGTTCACAAGATGCCGGTTGGCGCAGAGGGCGGGTGGAAGCCGCGGTTCGAGGATATTCCGCACGAGGTTGCGCGTGCCGCCCGCATTTGCTGGGTGAACTATCCGAGCAACCCGACGGCCGCGGCGGCCGATGTGGTGTTTTATGAGCGGATGCTGGAGTGGACGGGGCGCACGTGGCGGAATGATGGTGGGCCGGAATCCGGAGCCGGTTCGGAGAACCGGCCCACGTATAGAGGCTGCATCGCCGCGTCTGATCTGGCGTATTCGGAGCTGTACTTTGGTGAGGAGCACAAGCCCGTGAGCCTCTGGCAGGCCCGCAACGCGAGCATTGACGAGACGATGGCGATTGAGTTTCACTCGCTCAGCAAGACTTTCAACATGACGGGGTGGCGCATAGGGTTTGCGGTCGGGCACGAGTCGGTCATCTCGGCGCTGGCTTCCATCAAGGCGAATGTGGACTCTGGAACGTTCAACGCCATTCAAGCTGCGGGCGCGGTGGCACTCGACGGGTTTGATCGTCCGGAGATCGCCGACATGCGTCGGCTCTATCAGGAGCGGCGCGATGTGGTGGTCCCCGGTCTTCGTGCGATCGGGTGCGAAGTGGAAGTACCGCCCGCAGGGTTCTTCGTGTGGGCGCGAACACCCAAAGGCAAAGATGGGCATCGCATTGACTCGATGGCCTTCGCCGCGAGTCTGCTGGAAAGAGCCGACACCGTGGTTGTTCCGGGGGGCGGGTTCAGCCCGCGGGCTTCCGAGTACTTCCGGGTTGCGCTCACGGTCGAGGCCGCTCGAATGGCCGAAGCGGTGGAACGGATGACGCGGATTCCCCGGTAGCTCCAGAGATCCTCGCCCGTTGGGAATGAACTTCTTGACCGTCGGCAGGCAATTGACGATGATCTCGTACTGTTTACTGAGCGTGACCTTTGTTCGCAGACTTGTCGTTGGTGCGGCCCGGAGTGTTGAGTCTTCTGAATGGTGTACTGGATCTTCGGAACTCTGCTTCTGGCGATCATGACCACGGGCGTGATTGCTGTGGTCAGTCGGCCGGCGAAAGTTCGGTCAGCCGAGCACCGCAAGCGGTTCGCGCTTGATGCCAGCGGTCAGACGCGGATCGCGCTCGCCCCCGAACGCGAGGCCGCCCCGCCCAGCGAGCCCACCGACGGCGCGTTGTATCCGAACATCCCTCTTTCGACGAACAGGCTGATTGATCTGGTACGCGATGCCGATGCACCAACATCAGCAATCGCGGATGCAGGCGTCGTTTCCGGCCCGATTGGCGGCAAGATCGTTGATACTCCCGATGGCGAGATGGTCATCACCACGCCTCCCTTCGTCTTGCGCCCGCAGATTTTCAGCAAACGTGTAGGGCGATACTTCAATAGACTGACTGGTCGGCTGCCCATCTGGGTGGTGGCGTGCCCGCGTGTCCGCCTCGAGTCGCTCGTCACACCGACCGCGCCGGATGGTCGTGACCCGGACGATTGGACGCAGTGGCGCAAGCGCGTCCGGTTGCGTGCGATCGATATCGTGATCTGTGATCGTCGGAGTTGGAAGCCGCTGGTCGCGATCATGCTCGAACCCGCGCCCGGACGACGCTTTCAACAGCGCGGCGCATCGATCGGAACATCCACCGCGCTCTTGCTCGGGGGCGGACAGGACCGGATGATCGACGAGGTTCTGGCCCATGTGGGTCTGCCTCTGGTCCGCGGCAGCGGAGACCTCGCACAGGACTGGGCCTTGATCGAGCCCTACGTCAATGAGGCGATTCTGCCGACGTTGAGCGACGAGCAATTTTTCGATGCGACCGATGCCGCCAACGCCAAGCTCGACCCTGAAGCGGCAGTCAACCTGTTGCGAATGGATGCCGACAAGGGGTGGATGCTCGAGTAAGGAGGACGGTCCTCTGGCCGGTCTGCTTTATTCTAGCAAGTTGTTCACATTTTGTTATTGCAAGTTTGGATTCCGTGTGGTATGCTCTCGGCCATGCCACTGCGCTCCCTGTTCCTTGACCTCAACGCCTATTTCGCCTCGTGCGAGCAGCAGGCCAACCCGGAACTTCGCGGCAAACCTGTGGCCGTGGTGCCCATGTTGACCGACTCAACATGCTGCATCGCGGCGAGCTACGAGGCCAAAAAGTTCGGGATCAAGACCGGCACGCGTGTCGGCGATGCCAAGCTGATGTGCCCGAAGCTGATCCTGATTGCCGGCCACCACGAGCGGTACATCAAGGTCCACCACCAGATCCTGCGTGCGGTCGATACGGTGATCCCGGTTCACAGGGTGTGCTCAATTGATGAGATGGAGTGTCGGCTTGTGCGGGCCGAGCAGCCGCGCGAAGCGGCGATGAACGTTGCACGCCGCATCAAGCGTGCGATCCGCGATCAGGTGGGCGAGTGCCTGACATGCTCAGTTGGTCTTGCGCCCAACCGTGTCTTGGCCAAGATCGGCACGGACATGCAGAAGCCCGATGGGCTCGTCTGTATCGAAGAGCACGAACTTCCCGATCGGCTGCTCCCGCTCAAGTTGCGAGATTTGCCCGGTGTTGGGGCGCGGATGGAGAGAAGGCTGAACATCGCGGGAATCGGAACGATGGCTGATCTGTTTGCCCGCTCAGAGAAGGAACTGCTCAAGGCGTTCGGGAGCATACACGGCGCGTACTGGTATCGCTGGTTGCGCGGCGAAGAGGTTGTCGAGACGGCAATACGGACACGGACGATCGGTCATCAGCACGTGCTGCCGCCCGTGCAGCGCAACCTTTCTGATGCGCGCGCGGTGCTGGTTCGATTGCTGCACAAAGGGGCGGCACGACTGCGCAAGAAGGGGTATATGGCGGGCGGCCTGCACGTCTTTGTGCGCTGTCTGAACGATGGCCCGGGCGGAAGGTCGGGGGGGTCGGGGGGGTCGGGGGGGTGGGGGGGGAAGGCGGGGTGGGAGAAGTGCATGCCGCTCGGTGTGCCGACCGACGACACGCTCACGCTGGTGCGCATGTTTGCGAGCGCGTGGCAAGAGGCGGAGCGCGACCTCGCGGCCAGTTCATTGCTCATGGTCGGGGTGACGCTCGTTGATCTCGAACCGGTCTACGGCACCACACTTTCGCTGTTCGCACCGCCGCGACCTGTCCATAGACTCGGCGAGGTGATGGACCGCATCAACACCGCGTTCGGAAAGCGGGCGGTCTACACCGCATCGATGCACATCGCAAAGGAGTCAGCACCGTTGCGGATCGCGTTCAGTTCGATCCCGGATCTGGACTTGCCGGAGTGAAGTTGTGCCGAGATCGCCGCAGTGTGGAAGACTTCACTGAAGATCGACCTCTTTCAGCCCGCTGAAGCGGGCCGACACTTCAATAACTGGGCTGACAGGTGGAAGCCTTCTCATGATTTACACAAGCAGACTTGCGGGCTTCTCCAGCAGGTCCTTCACCGTCGCCAGGTACTGCGCCGCCATGGCGCCATCGATGATGCGGTGGTCGCTTGTCAGGGTCATCTGCATGACCGAGCCGATGCCGATGGTCTTTGCGCCGGTCTTGGGGTCGGCAATGATCACGGGCTGCTCGATCGCGGCACCGACGGCGAGGATGGCCGCGTTGGGCGGGTTGATGATGGCGGTGAAGTGCTCGACACCGAACATGCCAAGGTTCGAGATGGTGAAGGTGGAGTCGGACATTTCGTCAATCGCGAGACCCTTGGCTCTGGCCTTTTCGCTGAGTCGCTTGGACTCGGCGGAGATCATGCGAAGTCCGACGCGATCGGTGTTGCGCAGCGTGGCGACGACCAGACCGCCGCCGTTCCCGTTGGCATCGAGCGGGAGGGCGATGGCGATGCCGATGTTGACATCGGAGAGGAGTTCGATTGCAGGGCCGGAAATCGCAGGGCCGGAAATCGCAGGGCCGGAAGATGACACGGGCGAGCTGCCTTCGCTCCAACGCGCGTTGACGTGCGGGTGCTGATGCATGGCCAGGCTGCACGCCCGGACGAGGAAGTCGTTGACGCTGAGCTTGACACCCTGCGAAGCAAGCTGCTCGTTGAGCTGCTGACGCAGGTTGAGCAGCGCATCCATGCGTACCGCGATGGTGACCTGATAGTGGGGAATGGTCGCCTTGCTCTGCACCAGCCGCTTGGCGATCGTCGCGCGCATGTTGGAAAGCGTGATGGTGCGCCGACGCAGGGTCGAGCCCGCGGGCGGCAGCGCAACACCGGGCACGGCCCCGGCGGAAAGATCGGAGATCTTGGTCGTGGTGGGCCGGCTCTCCGAGCCGGATCTGGATGTCTGACCGGGTGGATTGGCTCGAAGAGCCGACCCACCGCTTACGGCCCCGCCGAGAGCGGCTTCGACATCTTTGCGGATAATGCGCCCGGAAGGACCGGTGCCATGCAGCGCACCGAGATCGACGCCGGATTCACCGGCAATCTTGCGGGCGAGCGGCGACGCGAAGATGCGATCGGTGGACGTGGGCGTAGCGATGGTGGTGTGGGCGTGGCCGTTGGCGGTGGAGGATGTAGCAACAGATGCGCTCGCTGCGCCAACCGCGATCCGCTCCTTGGCCATCGGCGCAGCGGCGACAGACGATGATGCTGTCGATGCCGAGCTCGTGGCGGCATCGAGGCTCTCGCCGGCTTCGGCGAGGCGCATGATGATTGTTCCAACTTTCACCGATGTTCCCTCGGCCACCGAGAGCTCCGCGACGGTGCCATCGTCAAACGTCTGGAGTTCCATGGTGGCCTTGTCGGTCTCGATGTCGGCGATGACATCGCCGCTCTTGACCTTCTGGCCGGGCTTCACGCTCCACTTCACAACCGTGCCCACTTCCATGGTGTCGGAGAGGCGGGGCATTTTAACTTCGATCGCCATGAATCACTCCGGCTCACTCAACGTTAATGTGAGATGACATGAAAGTAAAGAGACTTGGGCGAGGATCTTCAAGCGGACTTGCGGCGTCGTTGCCCTTGCGGCTTCCACGCGCGGACATGCTCAACAATGAGCGCGTTGACAAGGCGAGTTGTGCCATCGGTATTCACGTAGAAAGAGCTGGCGAGCCGCTTAGGTGGTCCGGAACGAGCCGGGGCGCTCGGAGTGAACCAGATGTAGTCGCGATGGGGGAGCTTGTAGGGTGTTCCATCGATCATGGCAATTTCGACACCATCCGGGTGTTCATTCACGAAATCGCGTATCGCATGAATATCCATTTCAGACTCCGGTTCGATCGGCGTTTCGACGGTGGAGGTGTGGGTTAAGTGAATAGTGATCGGAACTGTCGGGGAACAACCGAGGATCATAGAACATCGTCAGGGGAAAACGGGTGCCGGAATCTGGGTCGGGTGTTGGGGAAGTGATGATGTGGCCACGTTCTCGTAAAGATCAAAATCGGCCGCGAAGCGGTGCCGGACCAGTTCCCGAAGCTCATCGTTGTACAACGCATCAGCGCCGGGCATGAGGTTGGCTTGAGCGAGTTCGCCGGAGTGAACGTCGGTAAACATCTCATTCTGATATGGTTGATCGGCGATGGTCTGATGTTCGGGAAGTTCGGGACCGCGAACCCCGAGGTGCAGAGCGAGTTGAGGGAGCGCCACCGAGAGCGCGTTCAGCCGGCCGATAAAGTCGAAGCGATGTCCCGCGAGGAAGGTTGCCTGTGGGCGCCAATGAATGTCAAGATGATCGTCGGAGGCCTCGGCGAGGTAGTGAACAAACTCGCGAAAGGTGATGCCCCTGGAGTATTCAACGATGGAGGAGGCCGGCACATCCTCCTCTCGGGAGATGAGGTTGATATGACGATTGGTATCGATGACCACGGGCAGGTTCTTCATCCGGGCAACATCTTCCATCACTTCGCCCGCGGCCTCAAAGACGCCGTACATCACCCCTTCGATGAACTTGTTGGTGAAGGCTGAGGCGATGCGTTTGTAGGGATCGCGCAGGAACGTGAAGCAGTAAAAATCCTGGAGCGTCTGCCACCACTCGTCGCCGCGGGTGTAGAGCGTGTGGTGCTCGCGGCAGTGCCAGTGAACATCGGCAACGTTGGTGGCCTCGGGCTCGACCACGCTGAGGAACCACGACTTCAGCAGTGAGCACCCGTTCTTCGGGATCGCGCAGCAGATGAAGCGATCTCGTGGCGCAACAAAGTACTCCGCGTACGGAAAGACGAGGTTCTCATTCTGCATGCGCGGGGTGAGCGTGGACAAGCCTGGTTATTCCTTACTCGGCGGGGTTGGGAGAGGTTCAGGCGTCAGTGAAGCCCGAGCGATTTCTTGACGGCCGCGATGATCTTGCCCTTGTGGGGCAGATACTCCATTTCAAGATTCTTGGCGTACGGAGTCGGTACATCGTCGGTGTTGACACGCAGCGGCTGATGGTCGAGATAGTCGAACGCGTGCTCGCAGACCTGGGTCACAACTTCACTAGCGACACTGGCGAAGGGCCAGCACTGATCGACCACAACGATCCGCCCGGTGCGCTTCACGCTCTGGACGATCGAGTCGATGTCGAGCGGGCGTACGGTGCGCATGTCGAGCACATCGCACACCACACCTTCCTTGGCAAGCTCATCGGCCGCCTCGATGCAGAAGTTTACGGGGCGACCAAAGCTCACGAGCGTGCAGTCGGAGTTGCGTTCGCCGGACCACGACCCACGACGGAGCGCGGCGACACCGAACGGGATGGCGTAATCACCCTCGGGCACGAGGCCCTTGTCGGAGAGCATGCGCTCGGACTCGAGATGGAAGACGGGGTCTTCATCGCGGATCGCGGTGGTGAGCAGGCCCTTGGCTTCGGAGGGGCAACTGGGGATGGCGATCTTGAGGCCGGGGACGGTGGCGTAGAGCGACTCGACCGTCCACGAGTGTGTGGAGCCAAGCTGGCCGCCCGCGCCGTTGTTGCCGCGAAAGACGATGGGGCAGCCCCATTGTCCGCCGGACATGTAGAGCATCTTGGGGACGTTGTTCAGAAGCTGGTCGGCCGCGACGAGCGAGAATGACCAGGACATGAACTCGATGATCGGGCGCAGGCCGTACATGGCCGCGCCGACAGCAAGGCCTGCGAAACCGTTCTCGCTGATGGGCGAGTCGATGATGCGCAGCGGGCCGAACTCGTCGAGCATGCCCTGCGAGATTTTGTACGCGCCGTTGTATTGAGCGACTTCCTCACCCATGAGGAAGATGCGCTTGTCGCGGCGCATCTCGAGCGTCATGGCATCGCGGAGAGCTTCGCGGAACTGCATCTCCTTGGTGCCGGAGTCGGGGAGGAGGTGGGTGGTGGTGGGGTCGGTGGTTGCGATCATGGGATTCAGAGGATTGGTTTAATGACTATCCAGGCCGGTATCGGCACAGGTATGTGTCAAGGGCAGCGATCAGTTCCGGGAGCGACTGTGCCACGGCGCGAGTCAGGGTTTCAAGATCAATCTCATCGTTGTTCTGAACGAGCACGTTGCCCATCCCGGAAGTTCGAACCACGAAAGTGGGATCTGGAAGTTCACAACAACGGGTTCTTCGCACCCGTCACATAGTCGCGTGTCGGGCTCAGGTTCTTCTGGATGTTGGCGTACACATCGCTGTACAACTCGCTGATGTCGGGGATCGGTGAGTCTTCGGCGAACTTTATGGCCGCGGCGACGGTCTCTTTAACGTCCTTCTGCATCGATGTGAAGGCCTCTTCGGTGAGGCTTTTGCGGTCGTGCAGCAGGTAGCCGGCGAGCGCATCGATCGAGTCCTTGGCCTTGACCAGTTCGACTTCATCCTTCGTGCGATACTTCTGCGGGTCCGACATCGAGTGACCCTGATAGCGGTAGGTCTGAAGGTCCACGAAGCCGGGCCGCTGCTTCTCGCGGCACTCATCGGCGAAGGGCTTGAACTTGTCGTAGAGGCGGAGCAGGTCCAGACCCTCTTCCTCCGTGATCTTGAGGCTGTCAATTCCGTAGGCCGCGCCCTTGGCGAGAAGGTTGTGGGCCATGGTCGTGCCGCGCTCGATGGAGGTGCCCATCGAGTAGCGGTTGTTCTCGACGATGTAGATGACGGGAATGCTCCAAAGCCCCGCGAGGTTCATCGATTCGTGCAGCACACCCTGGTTGAGCGCACCATCGCCGAGGTAGCAGAGACACACCTTCTTCTTGGCTTCACCACCACCGTGCTCGTCAAGTTGCTTGCCCAGCACCTCCCACTCGTAACGAGCGGCGAAGGCCAGACCTGTGCCGAGCGCGGTTTGCGCGCCGACGATGCCGTGCCCTCCAAAGAGCCAGTGCGGCTTGTCGAACATGTGCATCGAGCCGCCCTTGCCCTTGGCGCACCCGGTGGATCGACCAAACATCTCGGCCATGCACGCACCGGGATCCATGCCGCGTGCGAGCGCGTGGCCGTGATCCCGATAGGCCGTGATGACCGGGTCATCCGGATTCACCGCATTGATGGTGCCGACCGCGCAGGCTTCCTGTCCGATGTAAAGATGGCAGAACCCGCCGATCTTGGCCTGCTGATATGCCTGAGCGCAGCGCACTTCGAACTCGCGGATGAGGAACATGTCACGCAACCAGCCGTTGAGCGTCTCGGCGGGCAGCTTGCTGGTGAAGCGGCCGGGAATGCTGCGCCCGGTTGAAATGGGAGCGCTTTCACCGGAGGGCTGGGGGTTGGATTTGGCGACGGTTTGGGCGGCCATCAGGCGGCGTCCTTTGCGGGGTCGTCGGGTTGTTCTCGCGGCGTGAACAAAGCCCGATCAAATGGAAGTTGGCGAACCTCTAAGTGTAGGTTCGCAGGCACGATCCGACCAGATTGGTGACGATGCTAATCGCAGCTTGGAAACGCGTACGGCTCGTTTGCGATGTGCTGTCGCAAACGAGCCGTGTTATCGAGACGATGCGGGAGAGTCTTCGAGCGGGTCAGTGAGGCAGACGAGCCTGATCTGGAGCGGCCGCGGCCTGTGTTTGAAGGATCACGAGGGCCGTGCTGAGCTGGATGTCGAGGCCGTCATCTATGAGCTTCTGTGGGTCGGGGCGCGGTGTTTTGGATTCGACGATCCGCCCTTCGCTGTCGATCGGAAGAACATCGGCATCCTGTCGGACCTTCAATGCTTCGGACAACTGCTCGGGAAGCATGGCGATTTTGAGGTGAGGTTCAACACCCCAGGTGCTCGCGCCGGGCTTGCGGTGAAGAATCCGTCCATCGGGCAGCTTGTAGTACTGCGTGGTGAGTTTCATCTTGGCGTTCGGTGCCAGGTTCCAGACGTTCTGCACGCTGCCCTTGCCGAACGAACGCTCGCCAATAACAAGTGCGTTGATCTCACCTTTGTCGGCGTAGTGGCGGATCGCGCCCGAGACAATCTCGCTTGCAGATGCGGAACCTTCGTTGATCAGAACAACCAAGGGCGTGCCGCCCAGCAGGCTCTCACCCTGCACTGCGGACTTGATCTCGCCGGTCATGGTGCCTTCGGTCGAGACGATCGTCCCCTTATCGATGAACGTGTTGGAGACGGTGACCGCCTCGGTCAGCAGGCCACCCGGGTTGTAGCGAAGGTCGAGGATGAGACCGTTCAGTCCCGAAGCCTCCTGCTTCATCTGGCGGATCGCTGCGCGGAGTTCGGTGGTGGTCTCTTCGGTAAACTGGAGGAGCCGGACGTATCCGATCTTGTTGGGTCGGTCTACAAACCAGTCCCACTGATCCTCCTTGGCACCGAGGCGTCGCCATCCCTTGACCGTAGAGGTCTGGATGACGGCGCGCACAAGATCGAAATTCTTGTCTTCGCTCACATCTTTGCCGTCGGCAGTCTTCGCGTCGGTGATGCGCTCGACGGTAATGTTGACCTTGGTATTCTCCGGCCCGGTGATCAGGTCAACCGCCTGGTTGAGCGAGATGCCGACCGCGGTGTTGCCATCGATCTTCTTGATCAGGTCGCCAGTCTTGACACCGGCCCGCTGCGCGGGTGTGCCTTCAAGCGGCGTGACGACCTTGATCATCTGCGTCTCGTCATCCATCTGAATCTGGATGCCAACACCTCTGAACTTGCCCTCGGTCATGCGGTTGAACCGCGAAACCTCATCGGGCCAGATGATGGCTGAGAAATCGTCGAGCTTGCCCATCGCACCGTTGCCGAACTCGTGAAGAACGGCGTTGTCAGGGAAGGCGACGGTCGTGCGGTTGGTGGCGACGAGCTCATCAAGACAATCGAGCAGGGTCTGGTTGGTGATCAGGGACTCGGGCCGTGCGAGCTTGTTGGACCACTCATTGAGGAACGTCAGCATCGCATCCTTCGCGACCGTGTTCTTGAGCGAAGGAAAGACCTTGTCGAGATCGTGCGTGGTGGTCATGGTGCGGAGCGTCTCAAGCCCGCCCAACATCATCTCTCGCATCGGGACCTTGTCGATCTGCTGACGACTGGCCGCGGCGATGGCGCGGAAGACCATGCCCTTGTCCACATCCTTCAGCTTGTCGTTGAAGTTTTCGCCCAGCCCGTTGTACGCAGGGAGGGCGGATTTGCCGGCCGCGATGCGCTCATCGTTGCGGAGCTTCCAGAACTGCTCGGGTGCGTATAGACGGATCATGCTCAGCCGAAGCCCGAGTCTTTTGACATCCTGCTTGTACGTGCCCTCTTCTTCGAGCAGGACGTTGAGGCGGTAAAAGAGTTCGTTGGCGGTGAACCAATCGCCCTTGGCCTCGGCCGCGTGCGCGGCCTCTTCGCCGCGGCGGATCAGGTCGGTGATGCGCGGCTCGTGCATGAACGCCGCGCGGTCGGATGAGAGCAGGTAGCGCTCAACCGAGAGCTTGATCGCCTCGCTGAGTGCTTCAGGTGTTTGCTCGTTGAGCTTGACATCAAGCTTTTTGTCAACTTCGCCGACCTTCTCGGCGCGAGTGGATTCGCGCTTGGTCACGGCCTTGTCGAGCGCGGCGAACGATTCCTTGAGACCCGAGCCGATCTTGCCCGAAATCTCGGCGGCGCGCAGCGTTTCAATCAGCTTGGCTTCACCACTAGCGCGAGCCTCGGCCCACACTGTTGACGCGAGCGAAGTGCTGGGCGCGGTCGTTTGTGTGGTGGAAGAAGGGGGAGATGCGGTCTGCTGTGCGAATGCAGAGCTTGTCAGCGTGGTGAGGCCGAGACCAGTCCCAAGCCCGACCGCGAGAAGGACTTTCAAAACTCGTGAGGCAACAGTCCGGTTCATGCGAACTCCTGAAGACGATTCCGTTCATACACAGTCACGTCCGGAAACAGTACGTCCGTCGAGCATCGGGCGTTCCTGAACCAGCTTGCATCCGTCAAAAGTCTCGCATCGGCCTGTTTGCCCGGTTGAACAAGCCGGAGTTCGCAAAGTTCGGGAGGTTGGTCCGGTCTGTCGGGCACGGAAGTTCCGAACACGATCGTGCCGCCAACAGCCGGGTGTGCCTCTGCCCCCTTGCAAAAGTCGAATCAATCGACTCGAACCCCATAAGAATTACCCGCCACTCTCCCCAGAGTTGCGGCCGGTGGGCGTGCGTTTGTCTGAATGACCCGATGCCCGGATAAGCGACCATGCAACCAGGCCGCCCGCCGCGACAGCAACGAGGATGAGCATGACGACCTCGAAGTGGCCGCCCGTGATCGGCCACAAGGCGCGTCCTTCCGCCAGCCACCCGGCGTCGGCCATGCTGAGGGCCATCAGGGCGCAGACAGGACCCGCACCGTAGCCGAGGCCGATGAGGGCCTCGTGCTTGCCGCCCGCATCGACCTGCGAGTTGCCGACAGCCATCGCGTAATAGAGGGCCGCGCAGTAGATGACACCCATGCCGATGCCAAAGAAGCCCAGGCCGAGGATGAGTGCCGCGATCCCGACGGTTGTGCCCGATCCCGGGAGACGCGCGATGCTGGTCGAGAGCACAGCCAGACCAAAGCCGACCATGAGCACCAGCGATCCGACCCAAGCGGTTGCCCATCGCCCGTGCCACCCGTGCCAGCGTTGCAGCACGGCGAAGGTCAACACGCGTGTGGTCAGCCACGTTGCCGCCAGTGGTGTGGCCCAGTGCTTTGGGATATTCAGGCTGGCGCACGCGATCGGAAGAAAGGGCGTGAGCGCGCTGTACACCATGTAGCTGGTCGGAAGTTGAATGCGGATGACCCCAAGCAATCGCCTGTACGATTCGGGCGCAACCGCGTGTGCTTCGCTGAGATGGACCGCGGGCTCCGGTGTGAAAAAGATCAGCAGACCAAGACAGGCCAGATGCACCGCACCAACACCGGCGATGGTCTCGAGCGTGTTGGAGCCGATCAGCGGCCCCATAGACCAGTACGCGACCACGAGCGAGCTGCTCCACACAACATTGAAAGTGCCCATGGCCGATCTGAGCGACTGTCCGCTCCGGCCGCCGGACATGTAGCTCTCGGCAATCGGCCAGAGAACACCGGTCAACATGCTGTAACCAAGCACGAGCATCCAGAAGGGCCAGGTGACCAATGCCGCGCTGGCAGGGTTGAACGCGCGGATGAGCAGTGGGAGCAGGCACAGACCGGTGAGCATCAGCATCAGTAGAACGAGCACCGTTCGAGACTTTATGCGCCCGGACTCTCGCCCCAATCTCGCGAGGCAAGGGCCGACGAAGAGCGCACCGACGATGTAGGTGATGCCCTGCGCCAGCCCCATCACATAGCCCATGCGCGGGCTGAAGTTGTAGGTCTGGGCCAGAAAGACAAACCCGGTGGTGATGACCCCGCTTCCCATGCTATTCAGGAAGACAAAGGTCAGGATCAACCAAAGCGGGGTGGAGGTCACCACTGCGTTTGTGCGATTGCTTGAGGCCATCAATACTCCCGAGGCGTTTCGAGCCGGGCCGATCGCGGCCTGCCCCGGTTTGCCTAACGCAGGCGGCCATCGTAGCATCGCTTGATTCCACGCTTTGGTTCCCGGCTCATGGCTTGCTTTGACGTGCCCGTAGCTCAACTGGATAGAGCGCTGCCCTCCGAAGGCAGAGGTTGCAGGTTCGACTCCTGCCGGGCATATTTCTTCGGGGATGATCGAGATTATCGCTCGTGCGCCGATGTTCTCGGGCTTCCTGATTTTGCTTCAGGCCCCTATGTGTGGCAGGCCGGGTGTTCTTCTTTGCTCATCGGACCGATGAGCCTCTGTCCAGGAGGCTCGTCATGACGCTCAACTTCTCTTCGCACACGCTCTGTTCTTTGTCTGCGTTGCTTGCGATACTCATCCTCCCGCTATTGGCCAGTGGTCAATGCGCGGCCCCAATCACCATCGCCGTGGTGACGACGGGAAGCTCAACACAGAACTGTCTGCTCGATCCGGTGACCGGGCGATGGAACGTGACCGTGACCCTCAACGGGCCGGTCACATCAAACAACACGGTGACGATCAGAGGAGGCTCATCGCTCCTGCTCGGTCGAGTTACCATCCAGAACAACACCTCGATCGATTGCCGCGTGAACATCCTGGGTTCAGGGTTCGATCAGCGGATCGGAGGTGTGGGGTTCATTGACCGCGGCACCAGCGGCGCGAATCGTGTGTTGCTGTTGCAGCTCTACACCACCGGCGATGTCGGGTACGACCGTCCGGGCAACGCGGCCATCAACGTGGACATGATCTCGAACCTCAGTATCGGCGGGAGTGTCATCGGTAGCCTGGTGAGCAACGGAAGCTCGCGCAGCATGCACAGTATTTTCATCCAGGGCGACCTGATCGGCGGCATCTCCCTCGCCGTAAACTCCAGCATCGACTCCATTTGGGTGGGCGGGGCGCTTGGCCGCGCGATCGATCCGCCTGTTCAACTGATGATCTCCGGCAACATCGGCGGAATCACCGCCGGGTCGATCAATGCCGACATCAACACGCTGCAGAACGGCGCGGCCGGCACGGTTCATGCGATTGAAACGACGCTCGGCGGGTTCAAAGGATCGCTGACGTGTCACCGACTGTTCACCGTTCCCGGTGCGGCGGGTAATCCGAGGTTCATGATCGCCGGAGATCTCGACGCAGGAATGACCATCACCCGCGACATACGCTTGCCGATCCATGTCGGTGGAACATTCACTAGTTCAAGACTGATCAACAATGTGCCCGTAGCGAATACCATCTTCGCGGGCACGGGCGCGTTTGATTATCCGAATGCCGATCCATCCGCGACCATTACGGTTGAGGGAAATCTCGACGGTGCATTGTCGCTCGGACCTCCGCTCACAAGCGGGCTCGGGTCAATCAACCGCAACATCATCATCAACGGCGAACTGACCGGGTCGATCACTTCCGCGCTAGATATCGACGCAAACATCACGATCAACGGCGGAGTCTCGGGCCGCATCATGGTCAATGGCACGCTGCGCTCCGGTCGTGCCATTACTACGGCCGGGCCGTTGACATCGACAGGGCTGATCAGCATCGGCTCCTCCCTGCTCGGAACGATCAACTGTCCTCCGAACGGCCTGCAAGGGCAGGTCGTGGTGAATGCGGGCAACATCGGTGGTGTCTGGTCTGGCCCGGTGCTTGTGGGCGGCATAAATCCATTTGCCAACGCCCCGTACTACACCAGTCCATCATCGACATTGGGTGGCGGGTCGGTGGGTTTGGTCCCCTTCAGGGCCAACCTTGCGGACTGCACCCCAGCGCACAACACACCCGGAAACGCGGGCTTTGTCGGTGCAACCGCATTCGAAGCTCTCGCGGCCACACCCGTGCTCATTCGCTTGTACGGACCCGTGCAGCCATTGCCGGGGTTCTCGGTTGCGGAGTCTTTGGTCATCGAGCAACTCGTCGGCGGGAGCTGGGTTGATCGGATGTCGTACTTCACACCCGGCTTTCAGCCGGTCGGTGCATCGTCTTCGCGAATCATCTCACTGTCAAGATCGGCCGGAGCCTCGGGCAATCCGCCGACAGGTCAGTACAGGGTGCGTGCGGTCGCGCTTCAGAGCGCAGGCGTGGCGGGAACACCGAGCGCGGTCTGGCCTGAACCATACTTGTTCAGGATCGATGCCGACTGCGATGGCAACGGCCAGACTGATTCCTCGCAGATCGCCGCGAACCCGATTCTCGACCAGAATGCCGATGGGATTCTGGACTCGTGCCAGACGCCGCCATCCACTTGTACGTGCGATGCGGACCACTCCGGTGCGCTGACCATCCAGGATATCTTCACGTACCTCGGCGAGTTTTTCAACAACACGCCCGCCGCGGACTTTGACGGCTCGGGCAACATCTCGATCCAGGATGTCTTCAGCTTCATCGCGTGCTTCTTTGATCCACCGCCGGGGTGTTGAGAACACGCAACGCGCTGCGAGCCGATTGACCACTACTCGGTGCGAAGTTCACACGCCTGCCCGAACTTGGCGCAGATGGGGTGTTGCCCGCACGTCACACCGCGAGCTTTGCACGCGCGCCTTCCGTGAAAGATGAGCATGTGCGAAGCATCGCACCAACGTTCGCGAGGAACGAGCGCGCACAATCGTCGCTCAACCATCGCGACCGAATCATCGGCATCAGCCAACCCCAGCCGCTTCGCAAGCCTCTCAACGTGCGTATCTACCACAAAGCCCGCGTTGATGCGGTAGGCATTGCCGAGCACAACGTTCGCGGTCTTGCGGGCCACACCACGCAGCGTGAGCAGCTCATCCATGGCTCCGGGCACCTGGCCGCCGAAGGTGTTGACAACCTCGGTCATGGCCGAGTGAATCGCCTTGGCCTTGTTGCGGAAGAGCCCGATCGACTTGATGTATTTTTCGATCTCCTCGGGTGTGCTCGCCGCGTAGTGCGCGGGTGTGGGAAAGCGCGCAAAGAGCGTGGGAGTGGCTTTGTTCACGCCAACATCGGTTGCCTGCGCCGAAAGAATAGTGGCCACAAGCAACTCGTGGGCGTTGCTGTAGATCAGCTCACAGTGCGCATCGGGATAAGCTTCGCCGAGCATCTTCAGCAGATTGGCCGTACGCCGCTTCTCGGCCGCCGATACGATCGGTAGCGCAAACGGAAGTGGTGGGTGAGGGGGATGTCGATCTGGATTCGGGTCTTCGGAAGACTTGCCGGTTTTGCTCACGCGCGGCGCCCCCGTCCAAGCGTGGGCTGCGGATATGGAGAGGGGACACCTGGACCATCAACTCCCGCGCCCGGCGCGGCCCAGGCACGCGAGCTTGACCACAGGCTTGTGGTCAGCGCGATCAGAACCGAGATCGCCGTCCCGCTCAAAAGCCAGCTTGAGACTGGGTGCAGCCCATCGACGACCAGTTTGTGCGCCGCCGCATCCGCCGAGTCTCCCGCGGCCGCGGCTGCCCAATGCAACTTCAACGCGGCGTTCAACTGCGGAGCAACGATGATGATCAAGCCCGCGGCACAAGCAAGCGCGATGCCGAGCGCCAGTGATCGCACCCAGATCGCCGGTCTGGTCCGCGGAAGCCCGAAGAGCACAAGCATGCACAGCAGCGTTGAGAGCGCAACGATGGCACACCCAAACTGTGCGACATCGGCAAGCAGAAAGACCTTCTGCGCGATCTTTCCGCCCGCGATTCGCCAATGCTCGCCCTCGTAGCGTTCAAAGTCGGGCAACCGCGGATTCAGCCCCTTCATGGTCGGAAAGACGATGGCCGCAAAGGCACCCGCCGAGACCACCACGCCCAGCCAGAGCGCGAGCGCAAGGTTGTGGACGGTTTCGCAAACGGCTCGCCAACTGTTCATGCGCCATGATACGTGCTGAATCGCGATGGCTCTTCTGGTCAATACGCACCCGATTTGCGTGCAGGGACTGGCATACACCCGTTCCATCAGCTACAACCATCAGATGATGCCCTCGGTCCCACTCAGTCTTGCTCTTGGTGGTCTTGATCCCGATGCACTCGGGCTTGTGCCCCCGCCTTCGCGCCAGGCGATCACCGATCGCGGGCCTGAGGTCCGATCAATGATCGACTGGGCGCGAAGCCACGGGTTCCGCGCCGTTCAGCTCAACGCTACTACGCCGGGAGTGCGCGCGCGCGACCTCGATCGTTCAGCCCGACGAGATCTTGCCGCAACACTGCGCCGTGCCGACCTGCGATGCTCAGGCCTGGATTTCTTCATACCACCCGAACACTTTGTCGATCCACGCACCGTTGATCGTGCCGTCACCGGTCTTCTCTCAACGATCGACTTGGTTGCGGATCTTTCATCGCTCGCGACCGGCTCGGTGGTCTCAACTCAACCCAACCGCACGGGTGTGGTGAGCGTGGTCTTTCCGGGTTCAGTTCCGTCGGAGGTTCTCTCGACCATCGCGGAGAAGGCCCGCGCCCGTTCGGTTCGCGTGGCCGACAACGCGTGGCCCGCGATCGAACTGTCGGCCGAAGCGGGCGAGACCATCGCAATCGGGCTCGATCCGGCCGCGATACTCGCGAAGGGTGATGATCCTTCGCTTGTCGCCGCACGCACGGGTTCGCGCCTCGCCTCTGCACGATTGGCGGATCTCGCGGGCGGCATGGCAGCCGGCGGACGCGTGGCGCCCGGCTCGATAGGTGGACGGCTTGATGTGCTCGCGTACTTCGTGGCCCTGTTGACCGCCGGATACTCAGAGGCCGTCGTGCTCGATCTTCGCGGCGTGCCGCGACAGGCCGAAGCCGTTGACCTTACGCTCGCGGTAATGACTTCGTAGTCATCGCAGGGAAGGCCCGGACCATTCGATGATCGCGAAAATCATCCGTCCATCTCGGCCAGTGTCTCTTCAGGCACATCGTAGTTGGAATACACCTTCTGCACATCGTCGTTGTCTTCGAGCATGTCGATAAGCTTGAGCAGGTTCTTCGCGTTGTCACCCGTCACGACGGTTGTGTTGGATGGGATCAACGTGAGCGCGGCTTCCTCGATGATGAAGCCGGCCCGTTCAACCTGTTCCTTCGTTCGGAGAAAATCGGGCGGGTGGGTGAACACGACGAACGGGGCATCCTCGCCTGTCGGCTCGACCACATCAAGCGCGCCCGCTTCGGCCGCAACTTCCATCAGCCGGATGGGATCGACCCGCTCGGGTTTCACGACAATCTGGCCGCGACTCTCGAACATGAATCCCACGCACCCCGAAGTACCAAGGTTTCCGCCATACTTGGCAAAGGCCATGCGCACATCGCCGGCGGTGCGTGTGCGGTTGTCGGTCAGCGCCTCAATGACGATCGCCGCGCCGCCGGGGCCATAGCCCTCGTAGCGCAGGTTCTCGAAGTTCTGCGTGCCAAGCTCGCCCGCGCCCTTCTTGATGGCACGCTCGATGGTGTCGCGCGGCACGTTGGCGTAGCGAGCCTCATCCATCGCATATCGCAGCGCCAGGTTGCTTTCCGGGTCAGACCCGCCATGCTTCGCGGCGACCATGATCGTCTTGACGATCTTGGTCCAGACCTTGGTCTTCTTCTTCTCGACCTGAGCCTTGCGATGCCGGATTTTGCTCCACTTGTTGTGCCCAGCCAAGGTCCTGTCTCCGCAACAATCCTGAACGGCATGTTCAGCAGAAATGGATAAAGCCGCGGCTCATTCCGTGGCGGACTTGCGCTTCGGCACCGTCTTGCCGGGTGTGGCCCGCTTCTTCGTGGGGTCTTGCCCAACCGCGACAGTCGTCAACGGACTCTTCGCTTCGCGCCGCGACCTCACCGCATCCGCGGCCGCAGGGGGCGGAGTTTCGCTGTACGCACCCGGAGCCTGATCCGACCAGGCCTGAAGCAGCCGATAGATCTCTTCGAGTTCGCCCGCGCGAACACCGCGTTCGAGAACTCCCGCCGCCGCTTCGGGAGTGGCGGTGGGTTCAACGATGTTGGCCTCAGCCAATCGCTTGAGAACTCGACCATCAACCGGTGCAGCGTGAACGCCGAGCCTGAGCAGCGAGACCCGCGCCGTGACAAACCTCGGAACCCCATCGAGCGTATCGAGAAACTCCTTCGATTCGCGTTTGCTCATGCCGACTAGGTGCTCAAGAGTCACCGCGTGCTGGCGCGAATAAAGCTCGCTCAGCGAGGCGCGGAGCCTCAACGCGCGCTCTTCAACACGCGGGTAACGCTCACCCATGATGCGCACAAGCTCATCAGGCAGGCAGACACGAAGTTCGTTGAAATCGACCACGGCCTCGGCAAGGCGTTTCATGACACCCGTCGCCTTCACACACGTCGATTCCCAGATCATCATCGATCGAATAAACTCGCAGAGAACGGGCTCGGCCGGATCGATCACCTCGTCGGGAACTACGTGCTCGCCGCACGCGCCAAACTCAGCGCGAAGCTTCCTGATCAGCGCTGTGATTTCCCTTGAATGATCGGTCGCGCTCACGGGGTCCTGGCCTCCGGAGCATTGTTTCCCGCACGAGGATCTTCGGTCGAGTCTTCCGCATCCGCATCATCAGCCTCTGCGGTCTGTGGCCGATCCCTCAGCTCCTCGGTCACCTTTCGCAGCGCATCGAGCACTTCCACGTGCTTCTTGAGCGATCCATCGTACTCGAAAATAAACTGCGGAACCTGCTTCATCGCAATGACCTCGGCCACCTGATGCCGCAGGTGCGCCGCGGCGTGCTTCACGGCGTGCATCACCAGCTTCTGCTTGGCCTCGGGATAGACCGATACACGCACCGTCGCCACCTTGAGGTCCTGCGAAACACTGAGGCTTGTGACGGTGATCATCCCGCCATCGGCCCGCGGATCCTGCAGGCCTCGCGCCAGCACCTGCTGCACGGCCCGCTTAATCGTCGATTCAATCTGCTCGTGCCTGTGGCTCAACGAAGTTCCTTACTGCTGATCCGGCTCGCCGGTGGTGGGGCCTTGCAGCCCGGTCTCTTCCGAATCGCGACGCTCCGCTTCTGTCCAGAGGGGCGTTCCATCTTCACTCGTAAACGAAACCACGTCCGAAACATCCACGACATCCATCTCGCAATCGCCGAGCCTTGCCTCCGGAAGTGAGCGCAGCTTCCGGATGATCGCCTCCATCACTCCGTGGAGGTAGCCTCCATCGGCCGAGACCGCCGCAAGCCCCATGCTCGCACGGTTCCAGATCTGCAGATCACCAACTTCCGCCACGCTCACCAGGTGTTCCCGGTGCAGCTTGTCTTTCAGCGACTTCACGACCCGCCGCTTGTCCTTGAGCGATTCGGCCCCATCGATATGCAGACTGAACTGGAGTAGACCGATCTTCATACGTTGGAAGAGTCAAAGGACAAAGGCCAATGCCCGCCACTCACAGCGTCCGCTTCACCTCCACGTTCTTGTAGCACTCGAGCACGTCGCCTTCCTTGATATCGTCGTAGCCGACGATCTTCATGCCGCACTCGAGCCCCGAACGGACTTCCTTCGCATCGTCCTTGACACGCTTGAGTTGCTCGAGCTTGCGGTCGTTCTCAACCACCACACCATTGCGTGTGACACGGATAAGCGCATCGCGCTCGATGACACCATCGGTGACAAAGCAACCGGCCACCGCGCCGACCTTGCTGATCTTGAAGACACGCCGCACGTCGGCGTGACCCAGGATCTGCGTCTTGCGCTCGGGTGCCAGCAGGCCCTCGGCGGCCTTCTTGATATCGTCGGTAATCTCGTAGATCACCTGATAGGTGCGGATTTCGACCGACTTCTGCTCGGCCAGCGAGCGGGCCTTGCCCGACGGAATGACGTTGAACCCGATGATGACCGCGCGGCTGGCATCGGCCAGAAGCACATCGCTCTCGGTGATGCCACCCACGGCCGCGTGCAGCACGCGGGCCTTGACCTCTTCGGTCTTGACACGCTCGATCTCGTGCTTGAGCACGTCGACCGAACCCTGCACATCGGCCTTGAGGACGATGAGGATCTCCTTGACATCCGCATCCTTCATCTGGCTGAGCAGCGTGTCGAGCGTGACCTTCGGCTGGGCAAGCTGGATCTCGCGCTCGCGCTGGCGGCGTTGCTCGGCCGCATCCTGGGCTTCCTTCAGCGAATCTACAATGTAGAACTTGTCGCCCGCATTGGGCAGGCCGTCAAAGCCCGAGATCTGCACAACACTCGCCGGGCCGATCGTCTTATGACGAATGCCCCGGTCATCGACAATATCGCGGACCTTGCCCGAGGCCCGGCCGAGCACGATGAAATCGCCGATGGCAAGCTCGCCATCCTGCACGATGATCGTCGCGGTCGGGCCGCGACCCTCGACCATGCGGGCCTCGACAACCGTGCCGCGTGCCGCCCCGCCATAGTCGGCCTTGAGGTCAAGCATCTGACCCTGAAGGTCAAGGATCTCGAGCAACTGCTCGATACCCGTGCCCTTGGTCGCGCTCGTGCGAATGACCTCGGTCTCGCCACCCCATTCAACAGGGTTCAGACCCTCCTTGGCCAGTTCGCCCAGCGTCTGGTTGATCTTCGCTTCGGTGGCATCGGGACGGTCGATCTTGTTCAGCGCCACCACGATCGGCACCTTGGCCGCCTTGGCGTGGTTGATGCTCTCGATCGTCTGCGGCATGACCCCTTCGGGTGCCGAAACGACCAGCACCACAACATCGGTGATGGCCGCGCCGCGTGCGCGCATGGCCGTGAAGGCCTCGTGGCCCGGCGTATCGAGGAAAATGACGTTCTTGGTCTCGCCACCCACCGTCACCGGCACCCTGAACGCGCTGGTTGCCTGCGTGATGCCGCCGGCCTCGCCCGCCGCCACGTTGGTGTTGCGGATCTTGTCCAGCAGGCTCGTCTTGCCGTGATCGACGTGACCCAGAATGGTCACGATCGGGCCGCGTGATCTTGAGTCCACGCTCTCACGCATCGTGAACTTCTCGCTCACCGCCTGCTCGGCCGACTTCGCCTCCTCAACCACCAGTTCGATGTCGTAGTCGGCCATGATCTCCTGCGCCTTTGCGGAGTCAATGCCCGAGTTGGCCGTCGCCATCACGTTCTGCATGAACAGCTTCTTCACGATCTCAGAGACCTTCACACCCGTCGCGGCGGAAAGGTCCTTGATCGTGAATGGCTCGGAGATGTGAACCAGCCCACCGCTCTCGGCCGCGCTGGTGGCGCGCTCGCCCTGATGACCGGTCTGCTGCTTGCGAAGCTGTTGGCGACGCTGCTTGAGGAAACCCGTGGCGCGGCTGAGCCGGGCCTCGCGCTCGGCCAGATCCTGCGGACGCCACAGCCCGGCGTGCATGCCCTTGTCATCGGCGGCGACGCCGCGGCGGCGCGGGGGCACACCCGTGCGTGCATCGGCCGGACCGGGCCGACGCTTGGCCGCGCCCGGTGCGCCACCACTGCTGCCACCACCACTGCTCGTACGGCGATCATCTTCACCAGCGGCCATCGGGGGCCGATTCCCGGGCGTTCGCGCCCCACCTTCGGAAGAATCGCGCCTCGGGCGCGGGCGGTCTACAACATCCGGTGTCTCGATGCGAACAACCTTCGGGCCTGAGAGCTTCACGGCCTGACGAATCTCGAGCTTGGGTCCAGCCGGCGAGATGACCGTCGGTCGGTTCGGCACGTTCATCGGTGCCGGACGGATCGGCGCGGTCGTCCGGTGCCCGGTGTGCCCCGATGCGTGGCCATCGCGGCGTTCGGTGCCGAGCGCGCCGTGCGGCGGTGCGCCGCCAGGTGGGTGCGCAGCCTTGGGTTCGGTGTGCTTGGCCACGGCCCGTGTTGGGGCTTCCTCGATACCTTCATCCACACCCTCAACTGCTGGCTCGTGCGTCGGCGCGAAACCACCCGAGTAGTTCGGCGCGAGCGGCGGGTGCTGAGGTGTGGGTGCTGGGGATGGTGGGGGGGTGTGCGCTCCGGGTCGCTTGCCAGACCCGGCCTGACGCGTTTCATCCTCCGCCGCACGGTCGTGGTGCGGCGCGTGGTTGTGATCACCCGTTGTCCCGGTCGCATCATCGCCGGTGTGCATAGGCGGTTCGGCGATCGCAACACTCAGAGCATCGGCGCCATCGGAGTGGTCATCGTCGCTGCCACCCATGCGGCCCTTGCTCTTCGATGACTTGCGGGGTGCCGCGCGGATCTCATTGATATCCACGTGCGCCGTCATCTCGACCGCCGTGCCCGAGGCGGGCGCGGTCGAGAACCACTCACGGATCGTCGCCTCAAGACCGGGCGAGACCACAGCCATGTGGTTCTTCACCTTGTCCTCAGGAATCCCTTCGGCCACACACTTGTCGATGATCGCCTTCGACGCGATGCCGAGTTCCTTGGCAATGTTATGAATCCGCGTTGCCACTTTAGTAGCCAATCTGCACTCCCGGCGACCTGTCACGCCCATCCGTGACGGCCGCACCGAACCTTCGTTGCACAACTTCACACCGAATCAATCTGAACCACATCCGACCGAATCGTTCTGTACTCTTCTGTTCTGATCCGCCCGGGCCATCATCGCCCGACCAGTGCCGCGGCGGCACCTGCCCGCCGCGGCCTCACCATCCAGTTTGAACTGTCAGCCACCACCCAGAATGTTGGCCGCGCGGGCCTCATCGGCCGCGCTCACCTTGGGGCCTTCGGCCGCAACCACCGGCATGGGCATCGACGAGGCACCGAGGATCGCCGCCGCCGCGAGTTCGGGGTCGGCCCCACCCTCGGGCAGGTCGCCCGAAAGCATTCGGCGTGCCGTGTCCTCTTCGAGCCTGCGGCGCTTCTCGTTCTCATCCTTGTCCTTGGCCTGCTGCTCGGCAACTTCCTTGGCCCGAACGTTCACAACCTTCACCACTTCCTGGGCCGTCGCCTCGGGAATGCCCAGCTCGTTCACCAGCACCTCGGCCCCGACCTCTTCGATATCAAACACGCTGATCATGCCGAGCGCGGCCAGTCGGTCGCCCATCTCCTCGGTCATGCCCTCGACCGTCAGCAGCGTCTGGCTCATGATCTCCAGACCCTTGTTGAACTCATCGGGGGTCAGGATGTCCACATCCCACCCGGTGAGCCGGGCCGCGAGGCGGACGTTCTGCCCGCGCTTCCCGATCGCGAGGCTCAGCTGGTCATCCTTCACCACCACGGTGGCGCGGCCCAGCTCAAAGCAGAGCGAGATCTCGGCCACCTCGGCGGGCTTGAGCGCGTTCTGAATCAGGATCTGCGACGACTCGTTCCAGCGCACGATGTCGATCTTCTCACCGTTGAGTTCATCGACGATGTTCTTGATCCGGCTGCCGCGCACACCCACGCACGCGCCCACGGCATCGACCTTGCTGTCCATGCTGCTCACCGCGATCTTGGTGCGATAGCCCGCCTCGCGAGCCATGGCCTTGATCTCGATGATGCGCTCGGCCACCTCGGGCACTTCCACCTCAAAGAGCTTCTTGATGAAGTCCGGGTGCGAGCGGCTCAGAACGATCTTGATCTGGTTCACCACATCGCGCACATCGAGGATCAGGCAGCGCACGCGGTCGCCCGCCTGAAACTGCTCGCCGGGGATCTGCTCGGAGCGGGGCATGAACGCCTCGGCCCGGTCGATGGTCACGACCAGCGATCCGCCCTCATAGCGCTGCACGGTGCCGGTGGTGATGTCGCCGACCCGCTTGCTGAACTCGTCGAAGAGGCTCTGCCGCTCATCATCGCGGAACCCCTGGATCATGACCTGCTTAAAGGTCTGCGCGGCGATGCGCCCGAGCTCCTGCGGGGCCAGGTCCATCAGTTCGCCGTGGCGGAAGAGCTGGAGAACCCCGGTCATCGGGTCGAGCGTGCAGGTAAACTCCTCGGTGTCGAGGGTGCTGTAGAACTTGCGGGCAGCCGAGACCATCGCGCGCTCAAGATCCTTCACCAGCATGGTCTTGTCGATCTTGCGGTCTCGCGCGATCGCATCCAGAATCCTCATCATCTCTTGGCTGTTCATGGGTGAAACGCTGCTCCATCTCTGCTTGGGTTGTCGAAACAAATACTTGGGTTGTCGAAACTAAACCCTGGGTTGTCGAAACTAAACCCTGGGTTGTCGAAACTAAACCCTGGGTTGTGGAAACAGGCTTGTCCGAACAAGCCATTCAGGAACGGGCCGCAAACTCCGCACACGAATCAAAGAACCGAAAGCCCAAAAACAAACAAACCACGCCTGCGGCAATCCCGCTCGTGGTCGCTCATCAACCCACCGGAGACTGAAGGGCCGGATCCGCATTCAGAGCACGCAGAACCGGCCAAAGCAGAACCCGAAGGTGCACCGTCGGTGTCGGAGGCTACCGGAGCGCAACCTCCTTCCGACCGAGTGAAGGACCAATGGCATCACGGCCCGCTGCGTCCCCCGAACCCGTGAGAATATTCCCACGGTCCGAAGAAAACCGCACCGTTCCAGCAACTCGGCACGCGGAACAACGTTCCCGTGCGGCGGAGTCTGCCAGAAAATCACCGTGCATGGCGCAAAACCATGGGCATACCACTGTTCCTTGATGAACCAGACACACAGCCCTGAACATTCGATGGCCAGCCTGACCATTCGATGGCCAGGTTGTTGGAACCGACACAGACGCAACAGGAGGATGACCGCACCCTGTCCGGTGAATGGTAAGGGAGGTAAGCCCAATGGTCAACATCGTCAAAAATCCTCCCAAAATCCCAACTCCCCCGGGTGGCACCGCTTTCCAAAGCGGTGCCTCAAGCCGCAGCGGGCCATCAGAATCCCAGCCCGCACTCCGGGCAGACATTCGCCCCCGCGCTCCCGCGCAGGTCGTACCCGCATCCCAAGCACGCCCCGCGCCGGCGGCGGTTCCTCTGCCGCACAAATTCCGGCATCTGAATCACACACCACACCAGCTCAATCACACCCTACACCAGCGCGATGAAGCAGGCGGTGTTCACGAGAAAGCCGGGGAAGACCGGCCGCGCGGGGACGCGCGTCGGGATTGCATCGAGATCTCTCAGACCCCAAGAGTCGGGCGCGCTGACCATCCAGCGGTCCTCGACGATGATGGGTGAGGTACCGGTTTCTTTTGGGGTCGTCTTAAGCGAATACCACGCCAGTGACCGCATCGGCCACCCGGTCCGCGACCGCTCCATCGCCCGGTACTCGATGAAGTCTTCCAGCGGTTCACATCGGGCATAGATCAAGCCGCCCCCGATGGAGTCGTGGAGCACCCTGAGCATCGGCCGCTCGCACCATCCCGTCGGTGGCGTCTCGGGCCATTCCCCTTCGAGGTGCCCATTCGGCATCGCGGAGGACTTTGGCATCCGCCCGAATTTGTAGAACACAAACCCCCACGCCGAGCCCACCGTCAGCACCGCGCGGCTCAGCACGAGACCCGCTCGGCCCCTCCCCACGCTCAGACCCGATCACCACCTTGCACCGGCCTTGAGACCCGCAGGGCGCGGTTTCCCTTGTATTGCCCGATGTTGGCGAGGAACGATTTCTCATTCTCAACGCAGAGCACCACGTTGCTGCTCGCGGGCCGTTCGGTCACGATCAGGTCGCCGATGCTGAGGTTCATGAGGTCCTTGATCGTGATCGTCGTCTCGGCCAGCAGGCCCGTCACCGTCAGCGTCGCTCGCCCCAGGTGCCCGGTGATGCGGCTCTGAAAGTCGTTGACCTTGGCCGCCTTGGGCGCGTTGAACCAGTTCTGGCTCGAGAGGTCATCCATCATCGGCTCGATCACGTTGAACGGGAAGCAGAGGTTCATCGTGCCCGCACGGTTGGCGAGCTTCAGCTCAAAGCCGATCACCACCACCACCTCGTTGGGCGGCACAATCTGCACGAGCTGCGGGTTCGATTCGGTCGCGACGATCTCAAAGCTCAGCTCGCGGATGCTCATCCACGCCTCGTTCAGCGCGGCCAGCCCGCGGCTGAGGATCTTGCTGATCAGGCGCGTCTCGATCAGCGTCATGGGTCGCTGCGGAATGAACAGCTCGCTGTTGGTCCCGCCCAGCAACCGATCAATGATCGGATAGATGATCAGCGGGCTGACCTCCAGGCACATCTGCCCTTCGAGCGGCTTGGCCTCGACAAGGTTGAACGAGGTCGGGTTGGGCAGGCCCGAGATAAACTCCGCGTACGTCATCTGTTCGCAGTTGGCGACCTTGACCTCGACAATCGTGCGCAGGAACCCCGAGAGGGCTGCGCCGAAGTTTCGTGCAAAGGCCTCGTGCAGCGTCTGCATCGCCCGCATCTGGTCCTTGCTCACGCGCTCGGGTCGCTTGAAGTCGTAGACCCGAACCTCGACATTCTCCAGATCACGCCGGTGGCGGCTGAAAATCTGGATCGTGTCGTTTTCCTCCTGCACATCGCCCGCATCCACTGCCGCCAGCAGGGCATCAATCTCGCCTTGGTCCAGAATATCGGGCATGATCTTTCCGCTCCCCCTCCCGGTGGGAGGGGCTTTGTGGGTGAGGTTCAGCTTCATTTCCACTTCCGACCCGCATCGGGCCGAAGTGGTCTTCAACGCCGCATCGCGGCCTCTCACCAGCTATCGGATGCATCCTCACAACCCCTTTAAGCATCCAATCTTCCATCCGATCACCTAACATCCCACTCCCCTCTCGCGGCAACCGCGCACGACCCTTCCGGATACAACCAGCATGAACTCGTCGATCTCCACCCATCCCGTCTCCTTCTCATCATCCCCGTGCACCTCCCCCGCCCTGCGCTGGCCACGACGGTTGGTTCACCTCTTCCTGGCGCTCCTCACCTGCCTCACGTTCACTGGTCTGGCCGCCGCCCAGCCCGTGACCGTCCGCATCGTGCCGCAGAAGGAGGCCGTCCGCCCCGGCGAGCAGTTCGCCATCGCCGTGGTGCTCCAACACGCTGTGGGCTTCCACACCTGGCCCGCCGCCGAGGTCGAGCTTCCCCCGGCGATCGCCGACTTCGCCATCCGGACTGAGATCAAGGTCGCCGACAAGCCCGCATGGGTGGAAAAGATCGACGGCTATCAGTTCCCGGTTGCCCATCCCGGCAAGGTGCCCGACCCCACCGGCGACAAGCCCACCATCGATTCGCCGCTGTATTCCGACACCGCCGTCACGTTCATCCGCGTGCAAGTCGCGCAGAACGCCCCCGCCGGCGAGCAGAAGGTCACCGTCAAAGTTGCGTACCAATCCTGCAACGATCAGACTTGCGCGGCCCCCGAAGACCTTGAAATCGAGGCCACCGTGCGAGTTCTCGCCGCGGGTTCGACCGATCAGGCCAAGCTGATCGAGCCAGCCCTCTTCCAGACCTACGACCTCGCCCTGTGGGGCAAGGGCACAACCGCTGCACAGCCCGGCACCAAGGTGGCCAAGCCGATCGTCTTCCAGATCTTCGGCTACACCATCACCATCGATCCCGAGGGGGCGGGGTTCATCCTCCTCCTGCTGCTCGCCGCGCTCGGCGGCTTCCTGCTCAACTTCACACCCTGCGTTCTGCCGGTGATTCCCATCAAAATCATGGGCCTGAGCGCATCGGCGGGCAACCCGCGTCGCTGCCTGATCCTCGGGTTCATCATGGCCCTGGGTGTCGTGGCCTTCTGGCTCATCATCGGCGGCCTGATGGCCTCGCTCACCAGCTTCAAGTCCATCAGCGCGCTCTTCCAATACCCCGCCTTCGGCATCATCGTCGGGCTCTTCATGCTCGGCATGGCGATCAGCAGCCTCGGGTTCTTCACCGTCAACCTCCCCAACTGGGTCTACTCCGTCAATCCCAAGCACGATTCCGCCCACGGCTCGTTCCTCTTCGGCATCTTCACCGCCGTCCTCAGCACCCCCTGCACCGCCCCCTTCATGGGCGCGGCCGCGGCGTGGGCCGTCACGCAAAAGCCCATCATCTCGATGGCCACTTTCGCCGCGATCGGTGTTGGTATGTGCCTGCCCTACCTCATCCTCTCCGCCAACCCCAAACTGCTGAAGCGCCTGCCGCGCACCGGGCCCGCCAGCGAGTTGATCAAGCACGTCATGGGCCTTCTGATGATCGCAGTCGCCATCTTCTTCATGGGCCCACCCATCGCGGGCTGGCTGCAATCGCCGCCCAATCCGCCCAGCCGAGTCTATTGGTGGATCGTCGGGTTCTTCGGTGTGCTGGCCGGAGTCTGGCTGGTCTACAAAACGATCAAAATCACCGCCAAGCCCGGAAACCGCATCGCCTTCGGCGGCATCGGCCTGGCCATCGTGGCCATCAGCGCATCCGTCGGCATCCTGCTCAGCAGCCACGGCCCCATCAAGTGGGTCTACTACACCCCGCAACGCTTTCAGGATGCCGTCAATGACGGAAACGTCGTCGTCGTCGATTTCACCGCCGAGTGGTGCCTCATCTGCAAAGCCCTCGAATCAGGCGTGCTTCACCAGCCCGAAATCGTGAAGCTGCTCAACAACGGGCCAAAGGTCATTCCGATCAAAGTTGATATCACCGGCGACAACGCCGATGGTAAGGCCAAACTCCGGGAACTTGAGTGGGTCGGCATCCCCCTGTTGGCCATCTATGGCCCCGGTCTCAAAGAGCCCCTCAAGCTCGACAACTACACCCCCAGGCAAGTCCTCGACGCCATCAATCAGGCTCGCGGCAACAAGATCGCGGCGGGAAACGGGCGTTGACTGCCGCCCACCTCGTTCGTACACTCCTCTTCACGCTTTGAGGGCGTAGCTCAGTGGTAGAGCGACACGTTGCCAACGTGTAGGTCGAGGGTTCAAGCCCCTTCGCCCTCTTTCTTCAACCGCCGATCCGAAATGGGTCGGCGGTTGTGTTTTTATCCAACCTCTTGCCTGCCAACACCTTATATGCGGTAAATGTTGTCCTAATAAAAACCTTCTAAAACCCCTTGCATTCGTTATCCATTCGGGTAAGCTCCTCACCTGACTTCGTTTCGTCGTACACACCTCAATCACACACCACGAACCACCCACCACCGGTATCCCCATGCCCACACTCACCCCCGACACCCACCAACTCCTCCTCGCGGCCTACTTCAACGCCGGCGAAGATTTCTTCACCGCCGCCGCACGCCATGGCCTCACCATTTTGCAGGCACTGACATGGGCCGAGTCTACCGATGCCAAAGCCGACATCGATCGCATCGGTGCGTTCCACCGCCAGCGCGCTCTCGCCCTCGCCGAGGCCGCGCTCCCCGCCGCGGTTGAAGCCCTTGCCCGTTCCAGCGACAACCTCGCACGCATCCGCCCGAAGCCGGAATCGCCCATCCCGCTCAAGCTGCGACTCGCAGAGTCCACCCGCAAAGCCACCACCGCAATTGCCCGACTCGCGAGGCCACCCCTCCGCAGTGCGACGCACCCACAAGCCATCGCTTCAACACCCGAGTCATCCTCGATGAATCTCCGACTTGCGACCGCCGCGCCCAATATCCCCGCCACAACTCCGCCCCCAGCCCACGTCCGCCCGATATCTGTGGCGTGAACCTCTTTACCGATTCCCCTCTTCGCTGGGCCGATGCCGCCGTCCTCCTTGGTTACTGCGCGCTGATCGTCTTTTCCGGCATCCTCTTCGCACGCCGTGAAGCCAAGACCACCGGCGAGTACTTCCTCGCCGGCCGCCGCATGCCCATGTGGGCCGTCGCCGTCTCGATCATCGCCACTTCGCTCTCCGCCGCGACCTTCATCGGCGCGCCCGAGCAAAGCTACAAGGGCGACCTGACCTACCTCTCCACCAACATCGGCGGCATCATCGCCGTCATCATCGTCGCCATCTTTTTCATCCCCGCCTTCTACAAGCACAACTGCACGACCATCTACGAACTTCTCGAACGTCGCTTCGGACCCGGCGCCAAATACGCCGCCAGCGCAGCCTTTATGATCGGCCGTGTCTTCGCCTCCGGCGCGCGCATCTTCATCGGTGCCATCCCCTTCGCCATGATCCTCTTCGGCCCGACCAAGGCCGCCGAACCGCAATACCTCATCGTCTGCATCGGCCTCATGTGCGCGGTCGGTGTCGTCTACACCCTCGTCGGCGGCATCGCCAGCGTCATCTGGACCGATGTCATCCAGACCATCGTCCTCGTCACCGCCGTCATCGCGGCCATCATCGTCCTGTTCGTCAAGATCAACTTGCCTATCGGCGAGCTCTGGTCATACCTCTCGACCGCCGGCCCCAACGGCTCATCCAAGCTCACCGTCGTGACGACGGGTCTCAAGCCCTTTGATCCCGCCGCACAGTTCACACTGCTCACCGCCATCTTCGGCTTCGCCCTCCTCAATGTGGCCGCCTACGGCACCGATCACGACATGGTGCAACGCATGTTGACATGCAAGAACGCTGTGCAAGGCTCGCGCTCGGTGCTCGTATCGATGGCGATCGGCGTGCCACTGGTCGCGATGTTCTTGACTGTTGGCCTCCTCCTCTTCGTCTATTATCAACACACGCTCCCGCTTCGCGCATGGTCTGAGCGGCCAGGTGCATTCCCCCGCGCCGAGCCGCCGCCCGACTCCGCCCAGGTCTTCCTCAACTTCATCCTCAAAGACATGCCCCCCGGCCTCGCCGGCCTCATGCTCGCCGGCCTCTTCGCCGCGGGCATCGGCTCGCTCATCTCCGCCATCAACGCCATGGCCGCCACCGCCATCAAAGACTTCTACACGCGACTCGCTCCCAACCGCGACGAGCGCCACTACCTCAAAGCCTCGCGCATCGCCGTTGCCGGGTGGGGCCTCATCCTCGGCGCGTTCGCCGTGCTCTGCGTCTTCTGGAAAGCCTCAAGCCCAAACACCACGCTCATCGGCCTCGCCCTCAGCGTCATGACCTTCGCCTACGCCGGTCTCCTCGCCGTCTTCCTCACCGCACTCTTCACCAATCGCGGCAGCACCCGCAGCGTCATCGCCTCGCTCCTCACCGGCTTCATCACCATCGCCCTCCTCCAAGCACCGATCTGGAAACTCTGGACCTCCGCACTCTTCGGACCAACCTCTTCCATCGCCACGCTCGAACTCGCCTTCCCGTGGCACATGACCATCGGCACCACCCTCGCCCTTATCGTCTGCCTCCTCGGCAACTACCGGTCCCCCCTCCCAGAGGGAGAGGGCTAGGGGGAGGGTTCACGCGGCACAACTCGCACAACGCTTAAGACAGTTCCCCATCGACACAAAGCCGCCGCACACCTCTACCATCATCCCATGCGCACCCGCCTCATCCTCCTCCTCGCCATTTTCCTCCCTTCACTCTCTGCCGCCCAGGACATCAAGTACGAGAAGTACACACTCGACAACGGCCTGACCATCATCCTCCACGAGAACCACGCGCTCCCGGTGGTGACCGTCAACCTCTGGTACCGCGTCGGCGCGCAGAACGAGCCCAAGGGTCGATCCGGTTTCGCGCACCTCTTTGAACACCTCATGTTCATGGGCACCGAGCGTGTGCCCGGCAGCGACTTCGACAACCTCATGGAAGCGGGCGGCGGGTCGAACAACGCCTCCACCAGTCTTGATCGCACCAACTATTACTCTTCCGGCCCTTCTTCACTTCTGCCCACGCTCCTCTGGCTCGAAGCCGATCGACTCGAAGAGCTTGGCCCCAAGATGACCAAGGACAAGCTCGATCGTCAGCGAGACATCGTCCGCAACGAGATCCGGCAGAATGTTGAGAACACTCCCTACGGCCGCCTTGAAGACTACATCACCCGCTACATGTACCCGGTGGATCACCCCTACCACTGGGCCGTCTACGGTCTGCACGAAGACCTCGAAGCCGCAACCGTTGATGATGTGAAGGGCTTCTTCGCGACCTTCTATGTGCCCAACAACTGTTCAATGGTCGTCGCTGGTGACTTCGATTCCGCAACCATCAAGCCCATGATCGCCGCGCTCTTCAACGCAATCCCACGCGGCGGCGATGTTGCTCGGCGCGCACCCGCGGATGTTCCCAATCCCCATCTCGGCCGCATCGTGCGCACAACCATGCTCGACAAGGTCGATCTTCCACGCATCCGCATGGCCTACCACTCTCCCGCGCAGTTCGCCGAGGGCGATGCCGACCTCGATCTCGCCGCCGCCGTGCTTGCCGATGGCAAGTCCAGCCGACTCTACAAGCGACTGGTGCTCGATGAGAAGCTCGCCACCGAAGTCGCGGCCGTGCAGGACTCGGGGGCGCTCGGTTCCGAGTTCTTCATCGACGTGAACGCGGTGCCGGCCGCCGACCTTACACGCGTTGAGCAGGTCATCGATGAAGAGATCAAACGCTTCACCGAGAGCGGACCAACACAGGCCGAGCTCGACCAGCGCCGCGCCACGATCGAGCTGGCGACACTCGAGCGTCTTGAATCGATTGATGCGGTGGCAGATCGCCTCAACGCCTATGAATACGCCTTTGCTGAGCCCAACTCATTCAAGCGCGATCTCGATCGCTACCGCAACGCGACCATTCAATCCGTGCAGCAATGGGCCGCGCGGACGCTCACACCCGAGAGCCGCGGCATCATCCGCGTCGTGCCCGAAGAGACCGAGCGCGCCGAATCGGCCCGTGACATCAAGCCAATCAACTTTGACACCAAGCCCTTCGCGCCCGCGCAGCCCGAACAGTTCAAACTCTCCAACGGCATCCCTGTCTGGTTCTGGCGCAGGCCGGAGCTTCCGCTGGTCTCGGTCGAACTGCTGATCGATCATGGCGGGCCGATCTGCCCCGCCGATCAGGCCGGCCTCACCTTCCTCGCGGCCAAAATGCTGGGCGAGGGCGCGGGCGATCGCGATGCGGTTGCGTTTGGGGATGCGGTGCAAGCTCTCGGCGCAACCTTCGCCGCGCGTGCCGATCGTCACACCTTCGCGCTCGATATGTCGGTGCTCGCTCGCAACGTTGACAAAGCCGTGGGCCTGCTCGCCGATGCGGCCCTTCGTCCGCGTCTCACCGCGCCAGACTTCGAGCGCGTCAAGCGGCTGCACCTGGAAGAACTTCAGCAGGATCTCAACGATCCATCTTCAGTCGGCGGGCGTGTGGCTTCGCGTCGCCTGTTCGGTGATGGCCATCCGTATGCAATGCCCATTGATGGCTTCGTCTCAACAGTGCAGAGTCTTTCACTCGATCAGGTCAAAGCACTCTCCGCCGCGGCCATGACGCCCGCTCACGCCACGATTCTTGTGAGCGGCGACCTCACGGCAGAGCAGGCTCGGGCTGTGCTTGATGCCGCGCTTGGTGATTGGAAGGCCGCGCCGGGGTTTGAACCGATCAAGCCACTGGCAACTCCGGCAATAGCAGATGTATCGTCATCAGGTCTGCGCGTCTACGTGGTCGATCGTCCCGGCGCGGTGCAGACCGTCATCCGGTTCGCCGCGCCCGCACCCCGATTGGCTGATCCCTCACGCCCGAAGCTGCGCGTGCTCAACACGCTGCTCGGCGGTTCGTTCACCAGCCGCCTCAACCAGAACCTGCGCGAGGCTCATGGCTACACCTACGGCGCAGGTTCACGATTTAACATGCTTCCCGCGGCGGGGTTCTTCATCGCCTCATCAAACGTCAAGGCCGATGTCACGGGCGCTGCGCTTGGCGAGTTTCTCAACGAGTTTGCGCGCATTCGCGGCGGGCCACTTGGGGCAACGTTTGTTGCCGCGCCCAATGGTGATATCTCCGATCAGGAGATCATCAAGGCTGTCCAGACGCTCCGCACCGAGACGATCCAATCATTCTCAGGTCACGCCGGACCCATGCAGGCGACCGCGGCCCTGCTTCCGGCGGGCCTGTCCTTCGAGACGATCGCCGCCGACCTGAGCGCGGTTCAATCCATCACTGCCGCAGATCTCAACGCCATGACGTATGCGGCACTTCCGCTCGAACGCGCGGTGCTGGTGCTCGTGGGTGACAAGGCGCTGATTCTTGAACAGATCAAGGCTCTGAAACTCCCCGCGCCAATCACCCTCACAGCCGAGGGCGGTGCGATCAAATGATGCTCAGGGCAAAGAGGCCCGCAGGTCAAGTCCCATGCAGTTTGGGAAAGCCATCATGACGAAGCGCAGAGTCGGCCGCATTCTGCTTCGGATGAGCACGGTCGCGAACCACAATCACTCGCGCGCTTTCGGGTGCCGCATCGGCACCTGCTGGCCGACCTTGGTCAGGGAGCGTGGAGAGATCGGCCGCAACTGCGGCCACAACACGATCATTCTCCGAACGGTCAGCCGCCTCCAACCGTTGTGCGAGTGTAAACATATTCGAATTATCCTATAAAAACCACGAATCCAATGCTCGGTCAGTTCTCAGAACGCTCTACAACCATCATGCCGCGATAAAGTGAACCCACGATGAGCGGTCGGTGAGCGCGAGTCGGTGGTGAGGTTCAGCCTTTGGCGGAACTGCGCGAGCGTCTGGCCTTGACCGTTCAGACGCTTCGCATCACGCAGCTTCTTGATAGGCCCGTGCGGCTTCCGCTGAATCTTCGAGATGCGTCCCGATTGAAGGGCAGAGGCCAAGTCAAGGCGGGCACGCGACCCACACAGCTCTTACGACGCGCTCAGGGCCGTGGGATTGTGGCACGGGTTGGAGGGTCGGGAAGTTCCACCCGCCCCGATGTGTCCCAAACAAATCACAGTTTGTCGAACAACCATTTTCAGCACGATCGCACAGGAATCACGTACCCCGAAGCAGCCACACTCAAAGCTGCGTGGCCATGCCGTCCGCCGTCGATTGTTCAAATGATGCACGCTTCATATTTTCACTGGCGGAGGAGTTCAAGTAGTGCCACCTGCCTCGTTGGCCCGAATGGATCGATTGATTCGGGCGATCTGATCGGTTTTTGATAGCTCCTCCCGCATTGCTATTTTTGCGCTAATCTCAGATGCAGACCGAGAAAAGGCCTTGCCTAGCCGAATCTCAGATTATTTTATTCATCTGAGAGTAGAGTTTGAGGCCAAGGCCACCCCTCCATCCATGACGTGATGGTACCGCCCAGTTGCGGTGCATTGTTTCCTGCCTCCAGTGTGTTTTGGAGAGATTGAGGGAGAGACCGATGATTCAGAAGTTGTTCGCTCGCGCGGCCATCGCCGCCACTATCGTGTCGTCGCTTACGACGTTGGCCAGCGCAGCAGACCTCCAGCCCGGTCTGTACCGTCTAAACAATCACCCCGATGGCAACTCCAACCCGCCGCCATATGGTGCGCGGTTTGACGAGCTGTACAACGCCACAGGGGACCACGACATTTTCACGTTGGACTTTGACGACCTGAACTCGTCGGTGTTCCTGACCATCAACGCTGCCCAAACCGAGATCCGCATTTTCGGGCAGGCGCTCGGCGGTCGCGATATCGGAAGCGTTCACGCCAACGACATCTACTTCGGTGTGTACACGTTCGATTTCGTCTACAACTTAGGTGTGACGCCAGTACCCAATGATGACGATCTCGAAGTGGTGGGTCCTAATCACCAGAACTTCGGCTCCATCACCGCTCCCAACGGCTTGGGAACCACCACCCTGACCGACGAATCCATGGGCGGGCACTCGTTCCAGCTCGGCGATGAGGACGGCCCCGGTCCCACCGGCGGCCCCGGCCACCGCGGCTGGAACGGCATCAGCGGTTGGGGTTGGATGAGCTATGTCTATCCCACCGGCATCGTACACGAGCCCGCGACCGACTGGCTCTTCACCGCGACCTATGTGATTCCGACCCCTGGCGCTTCTGCCATTCTCGGACTCGGCGGCCTCGCCCTGCTCCGCCGCCGGCGCTGATCGAACGAGGTTTCTCAACGCTTGACACTTTCCGGACTCGGCCTGGCGCCGGGTCCGGTTGTTTTTGGCTGCATCATGAACGCCTTTATCGGCACGCGCCGTGCCATGGCCACCACGCCCTGAGTGTGGCCATGAAGTTGCATGTCGGTTGAGCAATGTCGATAGACGGACAATGTGTCAAGAACTTATCAAAGCTTGCCCGATCATTCACTTCAGGACGATGCAGATGAATCGCGTCCCCCTGCATAGCCACGCCAAAGCGGCGTGGCCATGCCACCCGCCGTGGTGATTAAGCTGCCCCAAAGATTATAACAAAACAGTCCGTCATCACATGCTGCTCGAGATATTAGACCCGTAGGATCTAAATCGGTAATGGGTGATGCATTTACATACTGAAGCAAGCTAGAGCCGTCAACATAGCCAATAGGATCTCTCCTCGTCCACCGCCCCATTGTCGAATTTAGCACCCGATGCCGCACGTGCCAGAAGCGGCTGTTGCTGCCGCTGATGGAACTGTCAGCGAGCACCCCAAAATTCTCATACCCCCAGTACCCCTTGCGGTTACCGGTGCCGGTGAGGATTCCGCGGCCCATTGAGGCCGCGGCGTACAAGCTGCTGTCTGTTCCGTTCACCACGCCATCCAGGTTGATGTCGCCGCGAACATCGTAGATGGGGGCCAGCGTCCAAGTCGCGATCTGGTGCTGTCCGTCGTGTTGGCAACAGCATCGGAGTTGGTGTCGCCCGGAGGGAGGGACGTGGGCGTCCCGTACGTCGAGTACTTGATCCGCTCCATCACATCGCCCGACGCATCCAGCAGAACGCTCACGTCACTACGCCAGTTCTGGCAGTAGTAGGTGGACTCTTCCATGATCCCATCCGCAGAACCCGCCCACCCGTTGGTCACGTCGCGGCGGCGCAGCAGCACCGAATCGATGGAGCTGGAACCACCCATGCCGCTCATGCCGGCGTTGTGGTAATAGAACTGTTCCTTGGGGTAGGTGTCGCCTTCGCGATAGGTCTCGACTATGCGCCACCTCTCGCCGTAGCAGAAAGTGTACCACGGATCGTCGGAGGTGTTCTCGACGGTCGCGTCCGCATCCACATCGTGGTGCCAGCAGATGCGGTAGCCGAGACCGTTGTGGGTGTACGGTGTACTCGCTTGGGTGCTGGGCCGCAACAAGGGTTTAGGTACGCCTGCATAGCCAAGCCCAAAGCGGCGTGGCCATGCCACCCGCCGCTTTCACATCGATCTCAGAAAAGCGAAAAACCCCTGCTTGTGCAGGGGTTTTCGTCAAGTGGAGCGGAGGAGGGTCGAACTCCCGACCTCGTCATTGCGAACGACGCGCTCTACCAACTGAGCTACCGCCCCATGATGTTGCCCGGGCCGCCGCGGTCGGTGGTTGGGCGACGAGTATATGCGGTGTGAGGTGCCGAATGCCAGCAATGACGGCGGGTGTTTGGGTGGGAGATGGTGGGGGGGGGATGGGTGGGGGAGCAGGCTCTTGCATCTGAGTTGCATTTGGCTGCGGGCGCGCCAACCATTGGTCATGCTTGCCACCTCTCGCATTCATGGGTCTCTTGCGGTGCTCGTTGCGGTCCTGAGTGGTTGGTCTGTGGGTTTAGCGCAGACTGGCGCGGTGCCGAGCGCCGCCATCAAGCCCGAGGCGGCAGCTTCGCCCCCGCTGCGCGCGGTGGTTTCGATTCCGCCGCTGCAGGGGTTGATTGCACCGATCATCGCGGCGAGCGGATCGGGCGTGATTGATGAGGGGGCGAGTCGGACGCTGGTGCAGGTGTTGATACCACCCGGCGAGAGCGAGCATGGGTATGAGATTCCGCCGAGCAAGCTGAGCGCGTTGCTTCAGGCTGATCTGGTGGTGATTGTGGGGCTTGGGCTTGAGCCGCAGATCGAGAAGTTTTTGCGTGATCAGCCGATGCCCGATGGGCGTGGGCGCACGGTGATCCGCTTTCAGGATGTGCTGGGACTCAAGTCGGATGATCAGGCAGGGCACGACCATGCGCATGATCATGCCGATGACCATCATCAATGCGCGGGCGACCCGCACCTGTGGCTTGATCCGGTGATGGTTGAAAGGCTGGTGGTGGCCGTGACCTCATCAATCGCCGAGAGCGTGAAGGCGGACCCGGCACGCAAGGCGAAGGTCGAGGCGGCGGGCGCGCAGGTGCGCGAGCGCGTGCTGGCTGTTCATGCGGAGTACGCCGTGACGTGCGGATCGTTCGCAAGCAAGACGATCGTGGTCGGTCACGACGCGTGGGGCCATCTTGCCTCGCGGTACGGCTTGGAAACCGTCGCGATCGCAGGGCTTGCGGCGAGCGAGCCGACACCAAAGGCTTTGGAACGTGCCGCGAAGGTGGTGAGGGAGAAGAAGTTGAAGGTGGTGTTTGTCGAGCCTCAACTGGGTGAGCGCGCCGGGAGGCGCATCGCCGAATCATCGGGGGCGGAGATTCGCCGGCTTGATCCGCTGGGCGATGGCGACTGGTTCAAGATGATGGAAGGGAACCTGGCCGAGCTGAAGCGTGCGCTCGGAAGCCCGTCGGTCACAAACCCTGTGGCCCCGACAAAGTAAGCCGTCGGCGTGCGGCGTAAGGTTCTCGACAACTGGGAGCAAACGCTTGACTCAGGCCGCGGTCGAGATCGACAGCATCAGCTACACCTATCCGGGGTCAAGTTCCCCGGCGCTCGACCGCGTGAGCCTGCGTGTGGAGGATGGTGAGCGGCTGGGCATTCTTGGCCCGAACGGTGGTGGCAAGAGCACGCTGCTCAAGATCATTCTTGGTCTGGTTTCGCCGACAAGTGGTCGGGTGGTGATCTTTGGTCGCTCGCCCGAGGAGGCGCGGCGCGAAGGGATCATCGGGTATGTTGCGCAGAAGACGGAGATCGAGACGGGCCTGCCCATGAGTGTGCAGGAAGCGGTGACGCTGGGCGCGGCGTGGCGTGTGAGCCCGTGGAGAGCGACGCCGCGATCGGTGCGAGATCATGTGAAGCGTGTGCTGGCGCTGGTGGGGTGCGAGGCGTATGCGGCCAGGCCGATCGGACGGTTGTCGGGAGGGCAGTTGCAGCGTGCGCTGATCGCTCGCGCGCTGGCGGCGGATGTCAAGATCCTTGCGCTCGACGAACCGATGGTGGGGATCGATGCTTCGGGGCAGGAGCGGTTTGCCGAGCTGCTTGAGGGTGTGCATCGAGAGTTGAAACTCACAACGCTGATTGTGAGCCATGATCTGCGTGCGATTGTGGCGGGGAGCGATCGTGTGGCGTGCCTGGCGCGCCGACTGCACAGCCACACAAGCCCCGAGGGGCTGACGCCGCAGATTCTTGCGGAACTGTTTACGCATGATGTGGCGGGGTTGAAGGGATCGCTGCGAGGAATGCATGTGCATGCGCACGGGCCGGGCGAGCCGTGTGGCGAAGTTCACGATGGTGAAGAGGTGTCGGGGGAGGTGCAACTCGGTATGCCATCGCGGCCAGCACAGGAGAAGCCGCGTGTCAACCCTTGAATCGCTCATGACCAGCCCGATGTATTCGAGCGCGCTGTTGGCTGGCCTGGCGGTGGTGACGATGTGCGGCGTGCTGAGCGTGTTTGTCGTGGTCAAGCGGCTCGGGTTTGTCGGTCAGGGTGTCAGCCACTCGGCCTTTGGTGGTGTGGGTGTGGCCTCGCTGCTGGCGGTGATGTTGCCCGCGGCGTTTGCCCCGCATGATGGTGGTGGGGGGATGGGTGAGTTGTTGCAGTTCGGGGTGATTGTGGTCTTCTGCATCGCGACGGCGCTGGGCATGGGCCTGATGAGCAATCGGCGTACGCTCCCCGCGGATACATCGATCGGTATGTTCCTGGTCGGCTCGATGGCGCTCGGCGCGGTGCTTGTGCATGTCAGCCGCGAGATGGCGAGATCGCGCGGGCAGAGTTCGCTGGTGCAGAGCTGGGAGTCGATCCTGTTCGGCTCTATCTTTCTGGTGACGCGCGATGAGATGTACGGGGGCTGGGTCATCGCTGCGCTGGTGCTGGGAGTTGCGTGGTGGTTTCGGCGGCCGCTGCTCTTCTGGGTTTTAGATGAAGAGTCATCGTCGGCCTTTGGCGTGCCGGCGGGCGCGATGAAGGGGACGTTGATGGTCATGCTGGCGGTCGCGGTGGTGGTGGCGATGAAGCTTGCGGGTGTGGTGCTCGCGACCGCGCTGCTGGTCATGCCGGGTGCGATCGCCTTGCGGCTCACGCAGCGGCTCTGGCCGAGCGTGGCGATCTCGGTGATGGCGGGGATTATCGGGCTGATCGGCGGTCTGCTGTTGAGTCTTCGGCTCGACTGGCCGCCCGGGCCGAGCGTGGTATTGACGCTCACGGTGATTTTCGCTCTGGCCTCGTGTATTGTTTGGATGAGCACAAGGTGGGCCAGGCCCGCCCTTGTTGGAGAACCCGTGCGATGAAAGCTGAACCCCTGCTCGCCGAACTGAACCGACTGCGGAAGGACCTTGGAGAGGACCCGACGGATATCGAATGGCTGGCGTTGCACCACGCTTTCTGCTTTATCTCGTACAAACTGGGCGATTTTCAGAGGTATGTCGAGGAGCAGGACGCGAAGGGTGCGTTTGCCGAGTTGGATGAATAGTCGATTGGACAAACCGGAAATCGTGTGTCATACTCCGATATCGCGGCCTGATGACCGCGACGCCTGCATGGCGTTTTGTGCGGGCAGTGTGCCGCGGGCGACGACCTGCGGAAGAAGATCCCGGCGGTGACCCGGCAGCGGTTGCGACGGCTGGGAGGGCTTCTTGGAAAGGAGGTGGTCCAGTGCTGATATTTGACTGCAACTGGCTTCGCGCCAGGGGGCCGCGCCTGTAAAAGGCGGCTCGACGGAGCGTGCGTTTGAGTGCCGGATGATCGATACGGGTCGATCGAAGGTCGCTCGGGCGGCGCGGTCCTGAATGAGGAAAAAGTTTCCTACGACCGGCATCCTAAGGGATGCCGGTTGTTTTTATGGGTGTGGCGTATACGCGTGATTATGGGACGACCTTCTTTGGAGAATTTTGAACGAATGCCATGAGATGATCTCGAGAGCGCGGTGAGCGATGAACCGCATCCCCCATTCGGTCGATACCGGTGTGGCTCATCGTCCATGTGTTTGTCGATGAGACCACTCCAGTGCTCTCCACGTTGCGGGCCAATCGTTACCGAGGTTCAACGTTCTATGGCCAGCGCGCTTTTTGACAAAGTGCTTTCATGCCCGACCCTTCCCTCACTCCCGGCGGTCGCGGTTGAGGTGTTGCGGATTTCGCGCGACCCCAAAGCCAAGCTCGCGGACATCGCGAACGTTGTGCAGAATGATCCCGGGTTGTCGGCAAAGATTCTGAAGACCGTCAACTCGAGTTTGTACGGGCTCAAGGAGCGGTGTACGCGGATCGATCGTGCGATGGGCTTCATGGGTATGAACACGGTGAAGTCGATCGTGCTCGGGCTGAGCGTGGTGGACAGCACCAAAAATGTCAAAGGCGGTAATGGGTTTGACCTCACGAAGTTCTGGCGCAAGACCCTCTACGCGGCGGCCGCGGCGAGGCAGATTGCCCTTGACACGCGGGCGTGTGATCCGGACGAGGCGTTCACGGCGGGGCTCTTTCAGGACATCGGGATTCTGGCCTGCATCACCGCGTTGAAGGATCAGTACGCGGCGGTGATCAACACGGTCACTGATCCATCGATGCTTGTGGAAACCGAGATTGACAAGCTCGGCTTCGACCATACGGAAGTGGGGGGCGAGCTCACGACGAAGTGGTCGTTGCCCAGGCAATACATCGATTGCATCCGGAACCATCACAACGCACCGAGCTACTCGGGTGAATACACCGATCTTGTGCGCGTGGTGGCGCTTGGTGGTTTTGTCGCCGATGTTCTGAGTGGGCAGGATGCCGCCAAGCCTATGGCCAGGCTGCGGATATTCATGTCGAGATGGTTCGAGCGGACGGCGGAAGATGCTGAACAGCTGCTGACGGCGACGACGGCGAGCGCCAGTGAACTGGCGAAGCTGTTTGACAAGAACGTGGGTGAAGTTCCGGATGTTTCGGCGATCATGGCCCAGGCGCAGGAACTGGGCATGGAGCACCAGGTGGCTGTGCAGCAGGAGGCCGAGAAGCTGCGCGAGGTGAACCAGGCGCTTTCGCAGCAGAATTTTACCGATACGCTCACGGGCATAGGCAACCGGCGGAAGTTTGATGGCGCGATTGCGGAAGCGATGCAGGATGCCGACGGCCCGACGCCGACCGCGATGAGCGTTCTGTTCATTGATGCCGACAAGTTCAAGTCGGTGAACGACACGCACGGACATCCGACGGGCGATGCGGTGCTGGTGGAACTGGCCAGACGATTGACGATGGCCATCGGCGAGCACGGGCTGGTCTGCCGGTATGGCGGTGAAGAGTTTGCGATTCTTCTTCCGAAATGCGACGGCGCCGCGGCAGACGCGCTGGGCGAAAGGGTTCGCGCGACTGTTGGCACAACGATGTTTGATACCAGCGCGGTGCCGGGCGCGCCGAAGGAACTCAAGGTTACGGTGAGCGTGGGTGTGGCGACGCGGCCGGTCAAGGGAACAGCAGGTTTGTTCGCCGGGGCGACGCCCGAGCAGTTGCTCAAGGCGGCCGATGAGCAGGTTTATGCGGCCAAGCAGGCGGGGCGAAACTGCGTGCGGATTGCGGGTGTTGAGGCGCCGGCACCGAGCATCGTGCAGGTTGCTTCGATTGAACAACCGCTGGCAGCTTCAGCACAAGGTGTTGCCCCGCTTCGCGAGAGCCGCGAATGCACGCGTGTGATGGTGGTTGAGGATGATCCACTGGCCGCGGCCCTGCTGTGTGCGTGTCTGACGCGGCACAAGGGCGTTGAACTGAGCATGGTTGAGCGTGCGGATGAGGCGTTGAAGCAGGTGCGAGCGCTGGCCGTGACGGGGCTCTGCCCGGATGTCGTGGTCTGCGACCTGAACACGTATGGGCTGACGGCGATCGAGTTTGTGTATGAGCTTCGGCGTGATGCGGTGACCAGGAGCATCCCGGTCATCATCACCAGTGCGACGTCGGATGAGGCGACGACGAAGAAGTGTCTGGAGGCGGGTGCGCAGGCGTTTGTGTCAAAGGGGGAGTTGGTGAAAGACCTGGCACGATGGGTCGCGAAGATTGTGCAGGAAGGTCGGTCGCTGGCGAAGGCGGCGTAGCGAAGTGGGATGCGGGGAAACAGGGCTCAATGAAAAACCCCCGCGAAGGTTGCGGGGGTTTTACTCTTTGTAATCAGATGAACAGGGGTGTGGATCAGTGCTCGGCGCCGTGGCGATGATGGCCGATCATCATGCCGTAGAAGGATCGCCAGACGAAGAAGACCGAGGCGAGGAAGAAGGCAACGGTGAGCGATGTCGTGAGGGTGGTGTGGACATCGCCGCCGGTCTTCATGCTGACGGCAAGCTCGACAGCGAGCAGACCGAAGAGGGTGGTAAACTTGATGACGGGGTTCATGGCGACCGAGCTGGTGTCCTTGTAAGGATCGCCGACGGTATCGCCGACGACGCAGGCATCGTGCAGCGGTGTGCCCTTGGCGCGAAGTTCGGTCTCGACGATCTTCTTGGCGTTATCCCACGCGCCGCCGGCGTTGGCCATGAAGATGGCCTGATAGAGACCGGCGATGGCGATGGAGATGAGGTAGCCGATGAAGAAGTATGACTCGAAGAAGGCGAAGGCGAGCGTGGCGAAGAAGACGCCGAGGAAGATGTTGAACATGCCCTTCTGTGCGTATTGCGTGCAGATGGCGACGACCTTCTTACTGTCCTCGACGCTGGCCTTGGTAGAGCCATCGAGCTTGATGTTGTTCTTGATGAACTCGACCGCGCGATAGGCACCTGTGGAGACGGCCTGAATCGAGGCACCGGTGAACCAGTAGATGATTGCGCCGCCGGTGATGAGGCCGAGAAGGAACGGCGGGTGCAGGATCGAGAGGAAGGCGACGAGGTCGGGTTGCAAGCCGTGCGTGAGGGCGACGATGATCGAGAAGATCATCGTGGTGGCACCGACGACGGCTGTGCCGATGAGCACGGGCTTGGCGGTGGCCTTGAAGGTGTTGCCCGCGCCGTCGTTTTCTTCGAGGAACTCTTTGCCCTTCTCGAAGTTGGGAGTGAACCCGAAGTCCTTCTGAACTTCGTCTTTGATCCCGGGGATGGTCTCGATGGTCGAGAGCTCGAAGACGGACTGGGCGTTGTCAGTAACGGGGCCGTAGCTATCGACCGCGATGGTGACCGGGCCCATGCCGAGGAAGCCGAAGGCCACGAGGCCGAAGGCGAAGACGGCAGGGGCCATCATCAGCGAGCCGAGCGTGGTGTTGGCTTCGTTGGGGATGAGGCTGATGTAGTAGGCGCCGCCCATGAGGCCGACGATGGTGAGGCCGAGCCAGTAGGCGGAGAAGTTGCCGGCCACGAGGCCGGAGAGGATGTTGAGCGATGCGCCGCCCTGTTCGGAACTTGTGACAACCTCGCGGACGTGCTTGCTCTGGGTCGAGGTGAAGACCTTGACCAGCTCGGGGATGATCGCACCGGCGAGCGTGCCGCAGGTGATGATCGAAGAGAGCTTCCACCAGAGCGATGAATCGCCGTGAAGGTCGGGGATGAGGAAGTAGGAAGTAACGTAGGTCAGCACAACCGAGACGGCGGAGGTGATGAAGACCAGACTGGTGAGGGGCTTCTCAAAGTTGAACTTGGCGGCGTTGGCGTACTTGGCCTTGGCCATGACATCGTTGATGAAGTAGGAAAGGGCCGAGGCGATGACCATGATGATGCGCATCGCAAAGAGCCAGACGAGAAGTTGAACCTGAAGGTCGGCGAAGCCCGGGCCGGCGGTCTTCTCGTTGATGGCGAGGAGGACGAAGGAGATGAGGGCCACACCCGTCACGCCGTAGGTCTCGAAGCCGTCGGCGGAGGGCCCGACCGAGTCGCCGGCGTTGTCGCCCACGCAGTCGGCGATGACACCGGGGTTGCGGGCATCATCTTCCTTGATCTTGAAGACGATCTTCATGAGGTCAGAACCGATATCGGCGATCTTGGTGAAGATGCCGCCCGCGATGCGGAGGGCCGAAGCGCCGAGCGATTCACCGATGGCAAAGCCGATGAGGCAGGCGCCTGCGATGCTGCCGGGAACGAACAGGAGGATGCCGAGCATGATGAGCAGCTCGACGGAGATCAGGGCCATGCCGATCGACATGCCCGCCTTGAGCGGAATGGCGTAGCAGGGGAAGGGCTTGCCGCGGAGTGAAGCGAAGGCGGCGCGGCTGTTGGCAAAGGTGTTGACACGGATGCCGAACCAGGCGACGCCGTAGCTGCCGGCGATGCCGAGCAGCGAGAAGGCCAGCACGATGGCGACCTTCTCGGGCGGGAAGCCATAGACGAGTGCGCCGGCATCGTTGGTCGTGGGGATGAGGAAGCCGAAGTAGAGCACCATGATCGCGCCGATGAAGGCGAAGAGGATCATGAGGAACTTACCCTGCTGGATCATGTACGATTTGCACGTCGCGTAGATCAGCTCGGAGATGTCGAGCATCGACTTGTGAACAGGCATCTTCTTGAGCTGGATGTAGATCATGAGGCCGAAGAACATGCCCGCGAGCGAGACGGCGATGCCGATCAGCAGGAGCGTGTACCCGTCGATCGCGCCGTTAAAGAACTTGACGGTGCCGACATCGGGGAGCTTGAGGTTGGCCTCGCCACCGGGGGCGTGGGCGGCGCGATCGGCCGCGGCTTTGACGACCGGCAGTGTGTTGGCGGGAACAGGGATGGGCGGCGTGCTCGAAGGTGTTTGTGCGAGTGCGGCGCCGGGGAGCAGAACGGCGAACGCGAACAGCGCGGGCAGCAGGAACCGCCGAAAGAGCGGTTGAGCGTGGCGCAGGACCGATGAAAACATTGGTACGTCACCCATAGGTGATTCTCCGAGAAAGCAAGCGGGAGTGGTTGGGTCGATTGAACCGGACGAGCGGAGTGCTGGGCCAAGTGATAAGGGCCAAACGAAAAGGGGACTGTTTGCGGACAACAGCCCCGGCACGTGTACACAGCAACCGGGGAAGGACGAACCATCGAAGGGAGTCCATCGGCTTGGACCGAGGGCCTACGGCAAAGTTTGCCGGTTCTTGCGAACGTATCGAGGGTCGGAAATCGCTCATGGTCGGCGGTTGGCCGAGCCCGAGCGAGTAACGACGAACCTGAAATCAGTAGGGACGGCTGGGACGCTCGCGCTCGCCGCCGCTACCCTCGCGATCGCCCGGGCCGCCGGGGCCGCGCTTGCGATCCTTCGGGGGCGGGCCCATCAGCTCGCGGATGCGACGCGCAATGGACTTGCGAGCCTCTCGTCGAGCACGCTCCGAGGGCTTCTCGAAGTATTCTTTGCGCTTGATGTCTTTGGTGAGACCCTCTTTCTCGCAGAGCTTCTTGAAACGCCGGAGCATACCTTCGGCGGTTTCACCACTGCGAGACTTGATCCGAATCGCCATCATGACCTCCAAACAGTTCGTGCAATACACGGGCAGATACCATTGCTCAGGCAGACATTCAGGTGGCCATGCCGCCGGTCAGCGGACTGACAAGGGAAGACGACCAGACCCGGATGGGTCGCAAGTAAAGCACCCGTCCGGTGAAGGATCAAGTTCGGATGATGGTCGCCGGGCGAGTCTTGGGCGGGAAAGTGATCTTGCAAGCGATTGCAGGCGTGGTCAAGGGCACTAGACACCCGGATCGGGCGGGTCTTGGAAGGGTCTGCTATCGTGGGTCCTGACCAATGATCATCCTCGATGCCTTCAACATCCTGCACGCAGGACCGACCCTGGGGATCGGGCGGATATCCCTCAGTCGATTGAAGGAATGGATTGGTGAGAGTCGGTACGCCTCGGACCATGTGGTGCTGGTGTTGGATGGCGCGGGCGGTGGTGGCGGGTCGAGGACGCTTCAGGAACCGCTCGAAGCGGGGCTTGCCCTTGAATCCCGAGCGAGCGGAATCTCGGAGGTCTATGCGGGCCGGGGTGTGGGGAGCGATGCGGACACCGTGATCGAGGCTCTGCTTGAGCGCGAAGAAGTGATGGGGCGCGGGCGGAAGGCCGTGGTGGTGAGCAGCGATAAGCGGGTGCGTGCGGCCGCGGCGGGTGCGCGGGCGAGGTCGATCACCAGTGAGGACTTTCTTCAGAGGCTCATCGATGATCTTCGCAAGGTGGCGAAGCGGTTGGATGGAGACACGGGTGGGAGGCCGGAGTTTGCGACCGATGCGGGTTCGGATGCGGGCAGGACCGACTACTGGATGCGGCGGTTCGGACTGACCGATGAGCCCGGGTCAAAGGTAAAGGATGGAGCGGAGCCGGAAGCGGGACGAGGGGTGGAGCGCGCTGCAGACCCGACGCCTGAAGAGATCGCGTCGATCGACATGCGGCGTGTTCTTGACGGATCGATCGCACCCAAGCCACCTATTTCAGATCAATCGAAGGATGGAGAATCGAATGATGAACGACGACGAGGGGATCGCCGCAGACCGGGTTGAGCGAGCACGTTCACGTGCAGGCATGCGCATGAGAGCGGTGAGCGTTGCCGCGTTGCTGGGGGGTGTGGTGGGTGTGGGAAGTGTGGTGGGTGTGGTGGGGGGGTGCCAGCCGAGTGTTGGTGCGCAGGGGCGCGGGCGAGACATCATGGCTACGTACTCGGTGCGCACGCTCTCGGTGCAGTTGGAGGCCGCGTTGCAGGTCTTGACGGTGCAGGCGGCGGCGGAGTCGGCGGTGCGCTCGCGCGGCTACATCGTGACATCGGCAACAGGCACGGCCGACACGATGCGTGTCGAAGCGAAAGACTCGGGATCGGGTGACTGGGACCGGCTGGTGGTGGAAGGGTGCGTGAAGCAGAACTCGACCGAGATCAGCGTTCGCTGCGAGCCGTGGGGAGATGAGGGTGTGAGCCGGGCGGTGATGGATGCGGTGCTGATTCGGCTGGGCCGGTGAGGATGCACCGCCGCCGCGCGTGAACGTTGCGCGAAAAGCATCTGAACCGTGCGTGGGTAGGCCCCACCGGGGCTGGCCGGTGCCAAGGTGGAGAGCTGACGCTGGTGGTTGGGGGGGCGGGGAGGGCACCGGGCGTGCGAGCGAGGTGGGCGATGAGGCGACGGATTTCGCGAAAGTATTGCGATTTCTCCATGCCGGGGGCTTGCATTGCGACTCAGTTTTTGGTCAACTATGCGAGAGCGTGCTGCGATCATCCGAGACGATCGGCCGAGCATTATTTCACCGAGTTCGCCTTACGGAGTTCACACGTATGCCATCCCTCACACTCGTCGCCCGCCGCTGTCGAACCGTTGCGCGGTTCATCGCCCTTCTGGCCCTGCCGCTTGTTGCGGCCGCGCAGGCAGTTGTTCCTCCCCCACCCGAAGGGCCACAGATGCCGGCCGAGCATAGGGATGGGTGGACACCCGAGGGCCTCGCGCCGGATGTGGCCTCGCGGTTGCCGCGTCACTGCACCCCCGACCCGCACCCGGCCTTCACAGACCGTGCCCATTGGCAGGCCAACCTCTGGCCGAACGGCATTGTTCCCTTTGAGTTCGACGCCAACGTCACCGTGGGTGAACAAACCGCGATGCGAGCCGCGATGGACGAACTGGAAGCGGTCTGCAACGTCTCCTTCCGGCCTCGCGCGGGCGAGGATCCGTTCGTCCACATTCAGGATGACGATGGGAACAGTTCCGGCATCGGTCGGCCGGGCTCGGGTCAGCGCACGATCAAGATCTTCAACTGGAACTTTCGGTTCATCATGTGCCACGAGCTCATGCACACGCTGGGTGTTGAGCACGAGCAGTCGCGCAACGATCGCAACACATTCGTCATCATCGCCCTCGCCAACGTCTGCCAGGATTGCTGCAGCGGCGGCTCGTGCGACCACAACTTCGACATGGCCGGCGGCGCCGACTGCGGGGACTACGACTTCGACTCGGTGATGCACTACCCGCCCGATGCTTTCAGCACCAACGGCATGAACACCATCACCGCCCAGCCCGCCTTCGCGGCCTTCCAGTCGCTCATGGGCCAGCGTAATCACCTCTCGGACGGTGACATCGCGTGTCTGTCGCAGATGTATGGCGCGCCCTTCGGCGCGTGCTGCGCCGCCGACGGTTCCTGCACCAGCACGCAGCAGGCCCAGTGCTCGGGCGTGTGGTTGGGCGGCGACAGCCCGTGCGAACCCAACCCCTGCACGGGAGCGTGCTGCTCGACCGGCGGCACGTGCACGATCACGCTCCCTGCGAACTGCACCGGCTTCTTCCGCGGCATCTCGGTCGCATGCGCGGCCAACACCTGCGCCGGCGCGTGCTGCGCATCCTCGGGCGCGTGCAGCATCAGCTCAGCGACCTCCTGCATCGGCATTTTCCGCGGCACCGACACCACCTGCCAGGCCAACACCTGCCCCGGTGCCTGCTGCTCCCTGTCCGGCGATTGCACCTTCGTCCCGGTCGCGACCTGTACCGGCGGCGGCGGATCATTCCGCGGCACCGATGCCCCCTGCCTTCCGCTCACCTGCCCCGGTGCCTGCTGCGCCTTCACCGGCGAATGCACCTTCACCTCCAACACCAACTGTGCTTCTACCGGCGGATCCTACCGCGGACTCGATCTCCCCTGCTCCCCGCTCGCCTGCCCCGGCGCCTGCTGTCTCCTTGATCGCTCCTGCACCATCACCGGCCTCGGCCTCTGCACCGACGAACGCGGCGAATACCTCGGCCTCGACACCACCTGCGACAACATGCCCTGCTGCTGCCGCCCCTGGGACAACGGCTATGCCGACGGACGCGGCGGCCAGCTCAGCCAGATCGGCGCGGCCGAAGACTGGCGTCCTTTCGTCGGCGTCTCGTTCGACGATTTCTGGCTCTGCGAAGGATCGGTTTACGACATCGAGCACGCCTCCGGTGTCATCGCCACCAACTCCCTCACACCCAAGTTCATCATCGCCATCCTTCCCGATTGCAACGGCCTCCCCGATTATCTGAATCCCATCGCCGTCGCCGGTCTCGAGGGCACACGCTTCGAAGTCGATCAGGACGATGTCCCCTTCATCCTCGGCCGCATCGAGCAGGATGTGCATCGCGGCCCCGATGCCGACGGATATAGCCTGATCGAGGCGAAGGCGGTCTTCGATCTGAAGAAGCTCGTCCTCAGGGGCGGCGCCTATTGGATCACCGTCTTCGGTGTTAGCGCCACCCTCAACCCGCTCGACGAGTTCTTCTGGCAGACCGCCGGCAACAACGTCGCTCGCGGCCGCCCGGGTCTCTTCTACGACGGCGAATCACTCCGCACGAGCGATGAACTGTGCTGCGGGTGTACCGACTACAACTTCTGCATCGAAGGCGATTCCTGCAAGATCCTCCTCGACAACGGCCCCCCGGTCGCCGTCTTCGGCACCGTTCACCCCACCGCCATCGCCAGCCTCCAGAATGGCGGCAACACCGCGAGCCGCAGCCGTGCGGCCGACAAGCTGGTCCTTCCGCCGTGCAACAACCTCGACATCTGCTACATCGAGGGCTGGATGTGGACCAACTGCGACCGCATCTCCCTTCAGGTCTTCAGCGATGATTGCCGCTGCCCGAGCAACGATGATCTCGGATCACGCCTCATTGATGCCGACTGCGTCATGGACACCGACATCACTGCGCAGGACAACTCCGGTGTCACCGTCACCCTCAAGAAGGCCCAGTTCTTCTTCCGCCCATCCACGTTCGCCAACGCCATCGGCCGCCCGCCCCTCCAGAACGCCAACCTTTGGATCAGCCTCGTCGGTCAGGGTGACAGCCGCCAGAACGCACGCGCCTACTTCGCCTTCGGCAACCGCTGCGATCGCCGGTGCGATGACGGCTTCGGTTGCTTCCGCGCCGCCCCCTTCGATATCAACCACTGGCGCTCCAACGACTTCCCCGGCACATCTGTCCGCGGCGATGACCACGCCCTGCTCGTCGCTATCCGCGCCGATGTTCCCAGCGACTCCGCTGCCGGCAGCCAGCCCCCTTCGCCCCCACCCTGTCGCGGCGACTTCAACGGCGACGGCAACGCCTCGGTGCAGGACATCTTCGACTACCTCGCGGCGTACTTTGCCGGCTGCCCATGATGCCGCGCGATTCTCGGCGCTGATCGGCGCACGCACCCACTCACCACCGCGGCCCGGGCCTCTTGCCCGGGCCGTGTTCGTTGAGCGGTGTGCGGCATCAACTTTGGCCGCCCCCCCCCCGCCCC